>Ga0193726_1000266_pt1 | contig 65903 bp, 65 predicted proteins | sample H2c1metaG_FD_144928 | JGI IMG/M metagenome (GOLD analysis project Ga0193726, IMG submission 144928) | Soil microbial communities from a riparian zone of the East river system, Colorado, United States - H2c1 | ecosystem: Environmental > Terrestrial > Soil > Riparian zone | place: USA: East River... | reverse complement strand
GATCGTGAACAGCGCGCCACGCAGCGCCTCCAAGTGTTCACGATCAAATGGAAACCTGTTCACGTTGCCGTGGAATCCGTGTTCACGATCCCGTGGAAACACTGTTCACCGTCGCGTGGAATACGCAATATGAGGTCGCGGAGTTCGTAAAACACAGTGGTAGAATCGACATTTGGGCGATTGAGGCGACGTAGTTCATTTACAACCCAGTTATGCAGCAAACCAACCGTCCCCAATGTCGATGCGTCCGCATCTGGAATGGAAACGTCGAAGTGCTCCTCTACCTTCATAACAAGCTCAACGCTGTCGAGACCCATCGAGACTTCTAACGATGAGGTTGAGCGACGCGGGGTTGCGCCGACGACCAACGAAGCTGATTTATCCCAACCATCGACTCCCTCCTTGGCTCACCGAAGACGCGCCCCGCGATCGCTCCAACCGATTGTTAGAGGCCAATGGCATGAACGGCCACTGTCGGCTGATCGCATTTCGACACGGAAAATACCGAAATCACACCCGCCACTTCAAATTGCCCCGACGCCACCTCAACGAATGAATCGAAGTGTCCATAGTCGAGCTCGCCTGTGGCATCCACGGCGGGACGAACTTGTGTCATTGGCGGAAGGCCTGCAAGCGAACGCACATTCGGGAACCTAAGAGTGCCTCGCCTAAAACATGCCCACTCGTCCTGGCCGGGCTGACGGTAGTCAGGGTGACCTTCCGCCAGGGCGAAGTCCACCTCGAACAGCGCATCGCCATTCTCGGCTGTCCAGGACAAAATAAACGACTCGGTCAAATCGAGCCCGCCAAACGAAGAGATGACCGTCCAATCGCGCATGGCCTCTAGCGATGAGGTTGAGCGACGCGGGGCTTCACCAGCGTCAAACGAAGGCAGTTTATCCAGATCATCGACTCCCTCCTTGGCCCAACGAAGATGTAGCCTCGCGATCGCTCCAACCGATTGTTTGGCGGTCGCCGCACCTATTGTCACCCCTTTTTACCACCGGTCATGATGACGTGCATCCGAAGCTGCCACCACAAAAGACCTGGAGCAACAGCAAAGCAGCCCCGTACCAAAGAATGCCAAGAGCAGGCAGCAATGCTCGAATTACCCGACGCCGATCCGAGCCCGGCGAGGATAAGCGGTTAGCCCCGGACGTGAGTGAGTACATGTAGAGAGCGAGGTACACAAGTGGAGCAATCGCGAGATTCCACGCCAGTGGGTTGCTAGAGGCGGCCGGATTGTCGAAGATAAAGGCGTCGAGCAGAAGAAATACGGCGGCTATCGCGGCAATCACGCCAAAGATCACGCGTGAGGAGACAACAATAAAGGTGGTGCGCGTCATGGATCGCCTAACGATGAGGTTGAGCGACGCGGGGCTTCGCTAGCGTCAAACGAAGGCACTTGATCCCAATCATCGACTCCCTCCTTGGCCTACCGAAGATGTAGCCTCGCGATCGCTCCAACCGATTGTTAGGTAGCCGGAGTGACGATTCTACAAGATTTACCAGCAATGACGCGGAGGCGAAAGTGCGTTCGGTCGTCCCAGCCTCTGAGCGTCTCGAACTCAATTACTGATCCAGGTGTGATTGTCGTGGGCAACGCTGGTGTCTGCTTTAATGGTCCGGGACCAGCCGGACGGCTCTCTCTCTGACTTCCGTTGAATACTGCTTTTGCTTTCCCATAGACTCCATCCTCTCTCAGGTTGAAGTCTCCGGTAAACCCGGCACGGTTCAGTGAGACTTAGTTCAGCTTCACAATGGCCGGTAGGTACAACATCCACCGTAAACGCGGTAACACTTGCTTCGTGTGGTGCGCTCCAAGCCAGGGTGAACTTGTGCCTTTCGTCTGACAAGGTGGCGACCCGCTCGAACTTATCGCTGGTGTGGTTTCGCATCAGTACCTGAACTAACAAGCCATGCCGCATCGGCGCACTAGCGAGGCTCGGCGATGCCATCACCGACATCAGGAGAACTGATACGACGTGTCGCATCCGCTACCTAACGATGAGGTTGAGCGACGCGAGGCTTCACCGGCGTCAAACCAAGGCACTTTATCCCAATCATCGACTCCCTCCTTGGCTCGCCGGAGACGTGACCCGCAATCGCTCCAGCCGATTGTTAGGCGTCACCCAAACCAGGGATTTCAGATCGAAAGTGCCGCCATTGAATGAAGACCTCTGCAATTAGCAGGGGAATCGACCAGCAAAACCATGCAGCCATCTTCAGCTCTTCTGGCGTTTGCACGCCTTTTGGACTTTGAACTCCGAAAGCGTGCAGAACATCCACAAAAATGCGAAAGAAAACGAAGGCGGAAGCAACGACATAACTGCGGATCATCCATTCCTGGTGCAGCTGAATCCGTCTACGTCGGATCGCCAGATATCCGAGTCCGGTGGTCACGGTCCATGCGCACGCTAAGCCTAGAAGGCCGCCTGCGAACACCCAGTCAGTGGGCAACTCCTTTGCTATTAAGTACGACGCTCCCGAAAGACTTGTCACTACGGCCCCGAGGTAGATTCGACCAAGCAAACGATGCACCTGAAGTTGCTGCCGAGTCTGGCCGAGCCAAAGCTGAATTGGCCCTATCAGAAGCGCAGCAAGGCCACCACCCAGATGCGCCCAGAGCGCATAACGCCAAGGCCAAAAGTAGTCGTAATAGACGGGGTCGAGGGACGCGTATGGGACTACGAATCGCCAAAGGTACCAGACTGCGACTCCTACCACACTACACAGCAACATCGCGAGCAAATAACGAGCTCGAGGGTTAACCGCGCCGATTGTCGATATCGCATTTTCTTTCAAGGTCTCACCTCTAGCTATTTCGATGCATCGGAATAGGGCCGCCAAGCCCCCTTATCGACCGTGATCGCGTAGCCGCTGCACTGTGACGCCTAACGATGAGGTTGAGCGACGCGGGGCTTCACCAGCACCAAACGAAGGCAGTTTATCCAGATCATCCATTACCTCCTTGGCTCAACGAAGACGCGACCCACGATCGCTCGAACCGATTGTTAGGCGCGACTACCGATGGATATTGTTGATCAGCAACCAACTACCCGCAATCAGAGCGACCACAAAAGTTGCAACACCAAAATAGAATGGAATGCGATGGATTCGCGTCCAAAGCGCGGGGTTCTCCGCCGCTCTATTTCGAACAAGCAGCATCATAGGTACGGTGACAAAAAAGGACAGGATGCCCAATGGCACGCCGAACATGATGATGCCAGCGGAAACCCAGGGCAAGAAATCATCCCGATGAAGAAAAGACAGCGCCAAAAGATAGAGCCAAAGAAGGATTGGCGACAGCCCCACGACAATCAGAGAATTGGCTACGTTTCGCTTGCCGACCGGTGTCACAACGGCGCCTAACGATGAGGTTGAGCGACGCGGGGCTTCACCTGCGTCAAACGAAGGCACTTTATCCCAGTCATCCACACCCTCCTTGGCTCACCGAAGACGCGACCCGCGATCGCTCCAACCGATTGTTAGAGTTCACTTGGTACGCGCAGGCGTCTCGCGCTTCCGCATGAAATAGCTAAGCCCAAACAGGAAAGCTACCCCAATCAGCACAAATATCAACAATGAAGCGCCGAGCACGCGTGGACCAGCGTCTGACCCAGGACCAGCGCCACCTGAAACGCCGATGTTGCCTAGCACGCGGATTGCGACCGCAATTGCGCCTCCCCACAAAACTACGACACCAATGAACATGTAGAGCTTTGGGTACGTGAGGCGCCGCCATGAGAAATAGCCGATGATCAATGTTAGTACGAGTGGACCTAGAACAAGTGTGGCGAGCCAAATGTCGAACAAAGCGCCCCCTTGAGAGTGGACTCTAACGATGAGATTGAGCGACGCGGGGTTGCGCCGACCCAAAACGAAGCTGATTTATCTCGATCATCGACTCCCTCAGTGGCCCATCGAAGATGCGACCCCGCGATCGCTCCAACCGATTGTTAGGCCTTTAACATCAAGATTGTGACCTCTATAGCAGTGACCCACGCGCAGTAGGCGATGACCAAGAGAAAGAATAAGCCCGAGGCTTTTGCGCCGCCTTTGAATCCGCGTGTTTTGAAGAGGTAATACGGTACTGCGGCGATTGTAACGCCCACGAGGGCAGCAGTTAAGAAGGGCGAGCGTCGGTACAGCCGTTTACTGGAGTCATGGTAATACCACATAAATATCAAGGTGATGTACACCCCAACAAAGGAAAATTCAGCGGCCTTTGAAAAAGGGCCACCGTATAAGCACGCGCCCACAACTCCTTCGACTAGGCCCAACGCAACTATAGAGCACCCGAAGAGAACTGTTCGGTTGGACATGTCGCGGGAGAGGCCTAACGATCAGGCTGAGCGACGCGCGGTCGCGAAATGGATTGTCGGCCAGAACGTATTGTATGCATTTGATCCTCCCTGATTTCCGGTCGCTTCCGCGTGATCGCTCCAGCCGATTGTTAGATTGCCGCGCGACGCCCGCCCCGAAGCTGCCTCTCAACGGCGCTGATGAGCTTACCCCCGCGCTTCGCGGTCCGCAAAGACCTCGACCTGGGTCGGCGATCCACGCTGATCGGAGCTGCTCCTGCGCAATACTGCCCCCCTGCGGAATCAATACCCCGGTGTGGAGCAGAACCGCAGCGTCCGTGCAACCAAACGTCGCTGTATCATGAGCCGACCGATGATGACGGTGGCTGATCGAAGTGATCTGAAAGCCGACATCAAAGTGCGCCAATGATTCTGTGAATCCCTCGATACTTTGATCAAGGCCAATCTAACGATGAGGTTGAGCGACGCGGGGCTTCACCAGCGTCGAACGAAGGCAGTTTATCCACATCATCGATCCCCTCCTTGGCTCACCGAAGACGTGACCCGCGATCGCTCGAACCGACTGTTAGACGTGTCACGGCCGAAGGTCTATTCGTGTGCCATCCGGAACGATTCGATACAGTTCTTCAATTTCCGAATCCGTGACGGCGACACAACCGACCGTCCAGTCCATGAGGCGGTGCGCGCGGCCGATCCAACCAAGGCCGTTGTGAATACCGTGAACCATAATATCGCCCCCAGGATCGTACCCGCCAGCGCGTGCTCGTGCGACATCGGCGGCCGAGGGATAGGAGACATGCAGGGCTCGATGGAACGAGCTATTGGGGTTGTGCGCATCGACGAAGTATTGCCCCTCGGGCGTTCTACGATCACCCTGACGCAGTTTTGAGCCAATTGGGTCGCGACCAAGCGCAACCGAATAGGAGCGCAGCAAGGCTCCGTGCGAATACGCAAGAAGTCTGTGTTGCGCCTTCTCTAGAACCAGGAGGTCTGCTTTGGCGTCAACGGGGAGCGGCGCCGGTGAGGAATTGGCCCATAGAGCGCCGGCGCCGGCAATGGCAACCAGAACGCCTAGCATCAAGATGACCTTCGCAGACACGTCTAACGATGAGGTTGAGCGACGCGGGGCTTCACCAGCGTTGAACGAAGGCACTTTATCCAGATCATCAATCCCCTCCTTGGCTCAACGAAGACGCGACCCGCGATCGCTCCAACCGATTGTTAGACCACCTCACCTCGCCGTTGAGCGAGGCGTTTCAAACGAAGCGACACTATCAGCAACAGAGCGAGCGCGCCAAGCGACGACCAAATGACCTTGAGGAATATGGGATTCGGGGCAGTAGTACCCGCGTCAAAAATTGCGAATATGAAAGTTAGGCTCAACGCTAGCGCACCCACCGACAGACCACCTAGGAAGGTGGCCGCGGCGGTGAGCGGACGCGAATTGAGGACGCCGTTGAGCACGGCGCCAAGAGCGCAGGCAGCAATTAGAGACGGAAGTATCCAGGTCAACTTACCTGACAACGCGTCGATCACTATAAATAAAGGGAGGAGCATTGCGCCAAGTGACCCAAGCAGACCGAATCCAGTACCAAGGTCGGACTTCGCGCCGGCATTGGATATTTTGATTCGCATGAAAGGGGTCTAACGATGAGGTTGAGCGACGCGGGGCTTCACCGGCGTCAAACGAAGGCACTTTATCCCAATCATCGACTCCCTCCCTGGCCTACCGAAGGTGCGACCCGCGATCGCTCCAACCGATTGTTAGACGCCATCCTTGCACCAACGTTCGAAAACGTCTACCCACATGCTCAATCGAGGATTCCCGGCACCACGCGACAAAAGGGACCTGCCAACGCGGGCCATGTGCTGCCAGTAAGCCCTGCGCGCGTCTCGAAACGAAGTGGTATCCGGAGGAACCTCAACGCACATCCCTTGGTCGGCCAAAGAACCGGAGCCGCCCCAGAATTCATTTGTGTCGAGCATCTCGACCAAAGCTTCACCGCTTGGAAATGCGCTGCGCAGTCTTGATTCGAAACGACTTGCGCTATGTTGGTCGTGCTCCACGAGCAGATCTGCAATAGTGTTTAGATCAGCGAGGATCATGGGATCTACCGCGGACGTCGGAGATGGCATCTAACGACTAATTAGTGGTCGAATGAGGCACATATCGTGCTAGACGGTTCGGCGTCGTCCTGATTTCCTTAGCGCCAAATCGCGAGGTGTCGCGTAACACGCTGAGGACAATTATATGCCCGAAGGGCGCGGCTTATTCGCGGTCGCGCGGGAAAAGATTCGTACTCAGCATTTGGCGCTTCGAACAGAGCAGGCGTATCTGCATTGGATGCGGCGGTATGTCAGATTTCATGGGCGCAGGCATCCGCGTGAAATGAGGCCGACCGAGGTTGAAGTTTTTCTGACGCATTTGGCCGTGAAGGCCAAGGTGGCGGCATCCACTCAGAATCAAGCGCTTCAGGCTCTGCTGTTTCTGTATCGGCAAGTGCTCGACATCGAAATGCCTTGGCTCGACAACGTGACAAGGGCGTCCAGGCCGAAGCGGATTCCGATTGTGCTGAGCTCGAGAGAAGTGCGCGCAGTGTTGGCTCAGCTCGATGGAACGTCCTGGTTGATGGCGAATCTGCTCTACGGCAGCGGGTTGCGCTTGATGGAGGTGCATCGTCTTCGCGTCAAGGATGTGGTCGCCGAACGCGGGGTACTCATCGTGCGCGACGCCAAGGGCGGCAAGGACCGGGTGACGGTGTTGCCGGCTACGATCGAAACTCCGCTGCGCGAGCATCTCGCCAAGTTGCACGATCGCTTTCAGCGCCAGCGCCGGCTGGGCGAACCAGAAGTCTGGCTGCCGACGGCGGTTGCGCGCAAGTACCCCAACGCGGCCACTCAATGGGGTTGGCAATGGGTGTTTCCCGCGAACTCGCTTTGCGTGGATGCATATTCCGGTCTTCCGATCCGTCACCATCGACATGAAAAGGCCTTGCAGCGGGCGGTTCAGGCGGCCGTTCGCAAGGCGGGGATCTTGCAGCCGGCGAGTTGTCACACCTTTCGGCATTGTTTTGCGACGCACCTGCTCGAGGCGGGGCAGGACATTCGTACCGTGCAGGAATTGTTGGGGCATGCCGACCTGCGGACCACCATGATCTACACTCATGTCTTGGGGAAAGGGGCGATGGGCGTTAAAAGTCCGCTGGACCGGTAGGACTATTCCGTGATTCCCCGGCAATCGCTATACTAGCGCCGCCTCTGGGATGTTTTTTCACCGAATTTCAGTGAGTTACCGTGTCCAAATCCGAATCTTCAGATACGCATTTCTTCAATTCCTTTAGTTTGGTGTTGGGCATCCTCATTCTCTTCGCCATCATCCTGTTTGGGGTGGCGCGCTCCATCGGCGCGGATACTCAAGCGGAACACGTGTTGCTGGATCCGCTGCACCTCCACGACGTGCAGCAAAACATCGCGCCGTTCGCGCGTGTCGCCATCGCGGGCAAAGACAACACCGCACTGGCCGTAGTGACTACGCCGGCCGGCGGGGCGCCTGCTGCGGATGTGCCGACCACCGGCGAGCAAGCCTTCAACAAGGTGTGTTCGGCCTGCCATGCCACCGGCGTGAATGGCGCGCCGAAGATCGGCGATCATGCGGCCTGGGGCCCGCGCATCGCTCAGGGCAAGGACACGCTCTACAAGGATGCGATCAGCGGCAAGGGCAATATGCCGCCGAAGGGCGGTACCGCCTGGCCGGATGCGACCATTCGCATGACGGTCGACTACATGGTGTCGCTCAACAAGTAAGTTTGTCGAGCGCGCGTAGCTGCACCGCTTCGGCGACATCCATCCGGCGAATCTCGGCTTCTCCTGCCAGGTCGGCGCACGTGCGTGCGAGCTTCAATACTCGATGACAGGCTCTGGCCGACAAACCTAAACGCGCTATGGCGGTGCCGAGCAGCACTCGCGACTCGCGCGTCAAGCCGCACACGGTCGTCACGTCGGTCGGCGTCAACCGGGAATTGAGCTTGCCCTGGCGCCGCACCTGCACATCCCGCGCGGCGGCGACTCGCAGTGCGATGGTGGCTGAATTTTCCGTCTCGGGCGGCGCATTACCCAGCAGGTGTTCGACGGGCAGGGCCATCAGTTCGACATGAATGTCGATGCGGTCGATCAGGGGCCCGGAGATTCGGTGGCGATAGCGGTTGACCTGTTCGGCGGTGCAATGGCAGCGGCCGCGCGGATCGCCGGCGTACCCGCAGGGGCAGGGATTCATCGCCGCCACCAACTGAAATCGTGCCGGGAACTCGCAGCTGCGCTTGAGTCGGGTGAGCTGCACCACGCCGCTCTCCAGCGGCTCGCGCAGCGCCTCCAGTGCGTTGCGCGCGAACTCGGGCAGTTCGTCGAGAAACAGCACGCCGAGATGCGCCAGCGACAGTTCGCCGGGACGCAGGGCGCCGCCGCCGATCAACGCGGCCACTGAGGCGGTGTGCTGCGGGCTGCGGAACGGCCTTAAGCCGCCGAGGCTCGGCCTGCGTCCCGCGGCGGATTCCAGGCTCGCCACTTCCAGGGATTCGTAGGGTGCCAGCGGCGGCAGCAACCCGGGCAGGCGTTGCGCGAGCAGGGTCTTGCCGGCGCCGGGCGGCCCCACCATCAACAGGCCATGTTCGCCGGCCGCTGCAATTTCGAGCGCGCGCTTGGCGGCGAATTGCCCGCGCACGTCGGCCAAGTCCGGGGCGTCTCTCGGATCGGCGGCTTCCTCGGGGGTTGTGCGGGCCGCGGCACCCGCCGCCGGCCAGCCTCTGCCCTTGAGGCCGTCGCACACCTGCCGCAGATGATCGGCCAGTCTCAACCTCCCCGAGCGGACCAGTCCTGCCTCGAGCGCATTGGCCTGGGGCAAGATCAATTCTCGGCCGGTGTGCGCTCCGGCGATCAGCGCCGGCAGTAGCTTCGGGGTCTGGCGCAGCTCTCCCCCCAGCGATAGCTCGCCGTAGAACTCGCGTCCTAGCAGGGTGCCGCGGGGAATTTCGCCGCTGGCTTCCAGGATGCCGACGGCGATGGGCAAATCGAATCGCCCGCCCTCCTTCGGCAAATCAGCCGGCGAGAGGTTGACGGTGATGCGCCCGACCGGAAATTCGAATCCGGTGGTCAACAGCGCCGAGCGGACTCGCTCGCGGCTTTCGCGGACCACGGCCTCGGGCAGGCCGACCAGGGCAAAGGCGGGCAGGCCCGGCCCTAAATGGACTTCCACTCGAACCTGGGGAGCCGCGAGCCCCAGCGGCGCCCTGCTCAGCGCCGTGCTCACCTCCTCGTGAGTCAATGCCCCAGACCTTTGACCGCGGGACCTTAGGTTCGAAGCGCGGACCCTATTGCGGCGTGAGCTTGGCCTCGATCTCCTTCAGCCGTGCTTCCATGGCCGCGAGGTTCGCTTGGGTGCGTTCCAGAATGGCGGCTTGCACATCGAATTCTTGCCGGCTGACCAGGTCGAGCTTGCTGAGCTGGGCCTGGAGCACCGCTTTGAAATTGCCCTCCAAATCGCGCCCGAATGCCCGCACCGACTCGGGCACCGAATCCGCCAGCCGCCGCGCCAGATCATCCAATCCGCTCGAATTGAGAAAGCTCATGAGGTACTCCAAGGTTGCCCTGCGTTTCGCACTTCCTTAACGCACCACGCATCGTGAGAAGCGCCAACTCGGTGCAGCGTACCCGCCGTAGGGTGCGCAACCCGTTGATTCAACCGCTCATTCGCGCTGGCACGGAAGCTGCAAATCACAACACCATAGTACGCGCAGGCAGGATCGGAGGCTAAACGATAAACAGGTGAAAGCGGGGATAAATGCATGAAGCTGATCACCGCGATCGTCAAGCCCTTCAAATTGGACGAGGTCCGCCAGGCAGTGGCGGATATCGGCATACAGGGGGTCACGGTGACCGAGGTCCATGGATATGGACGTCAGCATGGGCACACGGAGATCTACCGGGGCGCTGAATACAGCATCGACTTTCTGCCCAAGGCGAAGATCGAGTTGGCGGTGGACGACTCGATAGCGGAACAGGTGATGGAGGCGGTTTGCAACGTGGCCCGGACCGGCAAGACAGGAGACGGCAAAGTATGGGTAGTCGAACTGGAGCAGGCGTTGCGGGTTCGCACGGGAGAGACCGGCCCAGACGCCATTTAATTGCCTTGAGCGGCCTCACCCGATATCGGCCGAGGCCCGCGTTCTAACGTTTTAGGAGCATCTCGCGCCGGCAAGCCAGCCAACTCCCCCGTCGGTGCGATATCCCGGCGGCATGGGGCCCTCAACGGCCCCATGCCGTTTTTTTAATGTTGCCTGGCGCTTGCCGCGGGGTCCTCCAATAGGTAGTGGGCATAACTATGCTGTGACGCAGCAATTTCTGGTTAATTCCGCTGCTAGACTGCGCCTTTACCTGAATTGAGGGATTTCTGCATGAAAATGGTCATCGCCATCATCAAACCATTCAAACTGGACGATGTCCGCGCGGCCCTGGCCGATGTTGGGGTGCAAGGCATTACCGTGACAGAGGTCAAAGGCTTTGGCCGGCAAAAAGGCCACACTGAGCTATATCGAGGGGCTGAATATGTCGTCGACTTCCTGCCGAAAGTAAAACTCGAGTTGGCGGTGGATGACGAGCAGGTGGATCGAGTGGTAGAAGCCATTATTGAAACGGCGCGCACGGGTAAAATCGGCGACGGCAAGATATTTGTGGCGGAACTGGGCCAGGCGGTGCGAATTCGCACCGGTGAAGCCGGGTCGCGCGCGTTGTAGCTCAAGGGTCAGGTCGTGCAGAGTTGTTTTCAAGCGAGGATCGGACAATGAAGCGTCTTCTGTTGTTCGTGGCCTTGGTCGCCTGGTCGGGAATGGCCGGCGCCGTTGTGTACAAGTGGATCGACGCGCAGGGCAAACTGCAGTACGGCGACCGCCCGCCGGACGGCGTGCACGCGGAAGTGGTGGAACTGCTCGGCACTCATGTCGCGCGCGCGGCGCAAACCCGCTCCGCGGACGCAGCGCAGGCGGCGCGCACCGGCCGCGACACCGGGACGACGGACGATTCGAGCGCCAAGAAAACCGTGGACAGCGACGTCGAACAGACGCGCGCCAAGCAGTGCGCGGACGCGCAGGATCATTACAAGAAATTGATCGAGGGACGCCGCCTCTACAAAACCGGCCCGGATGGCGAGCGGCAGTATCTGACCTCCGAAGAGATCGACTCCGAACGCGTCAACGCGAAGCGCGAACTCGACACCATCTGCAATAGCTCCAATTGAGCCTAAGGGTGGGCGCCTAAGGCCTGCGCCCGACAAATCCTCCCGTTAGTTTTGCCCGCGCTTTACCGCGCGCGCTCCCAAGCCGCAGAATACGCGCCTGATACCACCTCGGTCGGGAAGCGCTTATGCAAACAGGTTTTGTCGGATTGGGCGCCATGGGCGCGCACATGGCGCGCAATCTTCAGCGCGCCGGTCTCTTGACGGGAGTCTGGAATCGGACCGCCGCGAAGGCGGCGGCGCTCGCCAAGGAATTGCACTGCATCGCCTTTGCGAATCTCACGGAATTGGCGGGAAACTGCGAGGCCGTGGTGATCTGCGTGTCGGCCGACGAAGACTTGCGCGCGGTGATCGCGGGGCTCGAGCCGGGATTGACTCCCAACATGATCGTGATGGACTGCTCGACGGTGGGCGCGGGCACGGCGCGCGCGATCCATGCGCAGCTCGACGCGCTCGGCGTCGGCTTTCTCGATTGCCCGGTGAGCGGCGGCGTGGAGGGCGCGCGCACCGCGGCGCTCGCCATCATGGTGGGCGGCGACGAGCCGGTATTCACCCGCGCGCAGCCCATTCTGGCGGCGATGGGCAAGAACATCGCCTATCTCGGCGCGAGCGGCGCCGGTCAGGCGGCGAAGGCCACCAATCAAATCATGTGCGCGGGCATCATCCAGGCCGTCGGCGAAGCCATGGCGTTCGCGCACGCCGAAGGCTTGCCGCTGGACCGATTGATCGACCTGTTGGGCAAGGGCGCGGGCTCGAGCTGGTACTTCGTCAATCGCGCGCCCTTCATGGCGCATCAATCCTATCCGGCGGGATTTCGCGTGCGCCTGCACGCCAAGGATTTGCGGATTTGCCGTGACATGGCGGCACAGCACGGCGCGCAGCTGCCGGTGGTGGAATCCACTCTGGCGCAATATGCGCAGCTCATCATCCAGGGATTCGGGGATGAGGACATCTCGGCCATCTATCGGCTGAAGTCCGCGCTATTTCCCGCCGCGCCCGATTCCGCCGCCAAGCCCGACTCTGCCGCCAAGCCCGACTCCGCGTGAACCTGCCGACCATTGCGCCGCTGCGCATCGCCACTCGCAAGAGCCAGCTGGCTCTCTGGCAGGCTCAGCATGTCGCGATGCTGCTGCGGCAGGCGCACTCGGGACTCGAGGTGGTGCTCGTGCCCCTGGTGACTCAGGGCGACCGCATTCAAGACCGCAGTCTGGCCGCCATCGGTGGGAAGGGTCTGTTCATCAAAGAACTCGAGGTGGCCCTCGAGGAGCAGCGCGCCGACATGGCGGTGCATTCCATGAAAGATCTGCCCGGCGATCTGCCCGCCGCGCTCACCATCGCCGCCGTGCTCGAGAGAGCGGATGCGCGCGATGCACTGGTGACCGCCAAGGCGTCCGATCTGGAAGGCTTGCCGCGCGGCGCCCGCGTCGGCACGTCGAGCCTGCGCCGGCAGGCGCAATTATTGGCCGCCCGCCCGGACCTGCGCATCGAAACGCTGCGCGGCAATGTCGATACGCGGCTGCGCCGGCACGATGCCGGCGAAATGGATGCCATCGTCCTGGCCTGCGCGGGCCTGACCCGATTGGGGATGGAGTCGCGCATCACGGCGCGTCTCGATCCGAAGCTCTGTCTGCCCGCCGTCGCCCAAGGGGTGATCGGCATCGAATGCCGCGCCCACGACGAGCGCACCCTCGGGCTGGTATCGGTGCTCAATCATCGCGATACGCGTGTGGCCATGGACGCGGAGCGCGCCTTCGCCCTTAGGCTCGGCGGCAGCTGTCAATCGCCCATCGCCGCGCACGCCACGCTCGACGGGCAGCGCCTGACGCTCGAAGGGCTGGTGGCCGAACCGGACGGCTCGCGGCTGCTGCGCGACCTGGCCGTTGGGCTCGCCGCGAATCCCGCTGCGCTCGGCATGCTGCTGGCGGAGCGAATATTGGCCGCGGGCGCGGACGCGCTGCTCGAGCGCCTGCGCGCTTAAAGGGCCCCATGCCTGCCTTGCACGGTGTCGGCATCTTGGTCACTCGGCCCGAGCAGCAGGCGATGCCGCTGTGCCGGCTGCTGGAGGCCGAAGGCGCGCACACCCTGCGGCTGCCGGCCATCGACATCAAACCGCTCGGCAGCCGGCGTGAAATCGCCGCGCAACTGGGTCCGCTCGCCGCCTTCGACGCCATTATTTTCAGCAGCGCCAACGCCGTGCGCTTCGGCGCGCCGCTGCTCGAACAGCAACGCGATCTGTGCCTGGCGGCGATTGGACCGGCGACGGCGCGGGCACTGAATCAGGCCGGCTACCGGGTCGCGGTGCAGCCCGACGAATCCTTCGACTCGGAAAGTCTGCTGCGGCATCCGCGGTTCGAGCATCCGGCGGGACGCCGCATTCTCCTCATCAAGGGCAGCAACGGCCGGCCCTACTTCGAGCGCGAACTCAGGCAGCGCGGCGCTGAGGTGGTCGCGGCCGATGTCTACCGCCGCGTGCCGGCGGTCCCGAGTCAGGCGGCGCTCGCCGCCCTGCTCGACAGCTTCAGCGCCGGCGCGGTGCAGGTGATCACGGCAACCAGTCTGGAGATCGCCGCCAATTTACTGCAGCTCGCCGCGCCGGCGTTGCGCGCCGAATTCGAACGCGTGCATTGGCTGGTGCCGGGCGCCCGGGTGGCGGCCGGCGTGCGCGAGCTTGGGCTGACGGCGCCGCTGCTGCAGTCGGAGTCGGCCGAGGATCACGATTTGGTGACTGCGCGGGTCCGCTGGCGATCGAGCGCGTCCGGCGCGGAGTCGAAGGAATCGAAATACAGGCGGGCGGGATCCGCTCCGCGCCGCGCGAATTCGTGCCGTATCGCCGCGATCATGGCGGGCGGTCCGGCCGTGTACACATCGTACTGTCCCAGATCCGCCAAATCCTCGAGCACGGCCTCATGCACGAAGCCGCGGCGGCCAGCCCAAGACGGCGCGGCCTCGGAGAGTACCGGCACATAGCTTGACGCGGCGCCCTCCAGTGTCGCGCGCTCGAGCGCGGCGCGCGCGTACAGATCGCGCTCGCTGCGCACGCCCCAGTACACTGTGAGATCACGGCGGCGCCCGGTTTCCACCGCATGCCGCAGGATGCTGAGCAACGGCGCAATGCCCGTGCCGCCGCCGATCAGCAGCATCGGCACCCCCGGCCGGTCGCGGTACACGAATTGTCCCAGCGGCCCTTCAATCGTCAGCAATGCGCCCTGCCGGTCGCCGTCGAACAGCGGCGCCGAGAATTCGCCGCCGTCGACCCGCCGCACGTGCAGCTCCAGCAGGCGCGAGTCGTGCGGCGGCGAGGCGATGGAGAAGCTGCGGCGCCGCCCGCCGCTCAGCATCACGTCGATGTACTGTCCGGCCTCGAAGCGGAAGGATTCCGCGGCGGGCAGCCTCAAGAAAATACCCATGACATCGTGCGACAAGGGCACGGCACGCTCGATGCGCGCCGGCAGCCGCTTGATCAGCGCCTGCTCGGGCGTGGTGATGTCAAAGGTCTCGATGCGCACATCGCCGCGGGCACGGGCCTGGCACAACAGCACGTAGCCGTCGGCCGCTTCGGCTGGGGATATTCCCAGCGGCGTCCCGTTGGGATAGTAGATCTCGCCTTCGAGCAGCCGGGCGCGGCACGAGCCGCAATTGCCGCCCTTGCAGCTATGCGGCAAATTCAAGGATGCGCCGAGCGCCGCGTCGAGCAGCGACTGCCCGGGTGCGGCGCTGAAGCTCAAGTTTGATGTGGATAGACTGACGCGCACGCTAAGACTCCGTCGCGGAGCCCCGCGCAGCCCATTCTAACCCGCGGGTTGGCTGCGCTTGCTATCCAGCCATTCGCCGATCGGTTCCCACTGCTTCCAGTCCGGCCAGGCCAGATACTCGGGCAGTTCCAGCACGCCCATGCCGCGCGCATAGGCACGCACGTAATTCTGCGCCTCGCGCAAGGAGCCTAAGTACGGCACCTTGAGCTTGGTCAAATACTGATCCAATTCCTCGTAGATCAGAGTGTATTCGCGCACGCGGTTGGCGATGACGGCCAAGCGCGCCTGCTTACGCGACACCTTGCCGACTTCGAGCAGTTCCGCCATGAAGTGGCCGCAGGCTTTCATGTCGATGCTCGACGGCAGCACCGGGACGATGATGGTTTCGGCGCGGCGCACCAGTTCGTTGAGCTCGGTGCCGTGCACCCGGGCCGGTGCATCGATCACCAGAATCTCGGTGCTGCGCGCGACGTTGCGCAAACCCTCGTCGTAGGCGGCGACCCCGCTGATGGCCGGCAAATCGGCCGGGCGCTGCGCCAGCCAGTCGAGACTGGTGCGCTGCGGGTCGTAGTCCGCGATGCACACTTGATGGCCGTCGCGGGCGAAGAACACCGCGATATTGGTGGCCAGAGTGCTCTTACCGCATCCGCCCTTGGAATTCAAAACCATTACGTGACGCATGATTCCCCGTGTTGTTGTTGTCTTGAACGTTGTTTTAAGTAAGGTAAAACTCTTTGGATCAATTGCGCAACCCCTGCTCGCGACAAATTGGCGCATGGGCTATGCTGCCGCGGTATGCGCATCGAGTTCTTGAAGATGCAGGGGCTGGGCAACGATTTTCTGGTCTTCGACGCTCCGGCCGCTGCGGCTGACTCTCACGTGGATGGCCGCCAACTGCGCGCGCTCGCCGACCGGCGCACCGGCGTCGGCTTCGATCAAGCGCTGATGCTGGAATCGCCGCGCAACGGTGCGAGCCGCGTGTTCTACCGCGTATTCAACGCCGACGGCACCGAAGTCGAACAATGCGGCAACGGCGCGCGCTGTATCGCCGCGCTCCTCTATGCCCGCGCGCCGCAATTGGGCCGCGCCTTCGCGATGGAGAGCCGCGGCGGCGTGGTGCAGGCCCGCGTCGGCGAGGACGGCCTGGTGTCGGTGGACATGGGGGAACCGAATTTCGATCCGCGCGCGCTGCCTATGACCGGCACCGACGGCGCAGACCTCGCCGAGTCGCCCCAGTACTCGCTGCGCATCGACGGCGCGGAGGTCGAGATCGGCGCGGTCTCGATGGGCAATCCGCATGCGGTGCTGCAAGTATCCGATGTGAAAACCGCGCCGCTGGCGCGGTTTGGGCCTAGTATTGAGAATCACCCGCGCTTTCCGAAGCGCGTCAATGTGGGATTCATGCAAATCGTGGACCGCGGCCATATTAAATTGCGGGTATTCGAGCGCGGAGTGGGCGAGACTCTGGCCTGCGGCACCGGGGCCTGCGCCGCGGCCGCCGTCGGCCGGCGGCGCGGACACTTGGATGCCGACGTGCGCGTCGACCTGCCCGGCGGCACAGCGCGGGTTTCTTGGAAGGGCGCGGGGACGAGCTCCTGGCTCACAGGTCCCGCGACCACGGTGTTTACGGGATCGATCGATTTAACGTGATGTCAGGGGAGTGAGAACAATGACCACCAGTCAGGCGCGCGGGATGAAACACGAGGGTCTCAATGACGCCAGTGTCGCGGAATATCTGCAGACCTATCCGGATTTCTTCGAACGCAATTCTCCCCTGCTGACCAAACTGCGGTTGCCGCATCTGCGCGATGTCGGCGCCACGGTGAGCTTGGTCGAACGCCAGGTCGAGGTGCTGCGCGATCGCAACCAGTCGCTGGAGCGCAAGCTGAAGGAGCTGGTCGATGTGGCCCGCGCCAATGACGCACTGGCCGTTCGCATTCATCGCCTGAGCCAGCGCTTGATCCGCGCGCACACGTTGCCCGAGACCATCGCGGCGGTCGAGACGTCGCTGCGCGAGGACTTCGACGCCATGCATTCGGTGCTGGTGCTGTTCCTCGAATCGGCGAAGGCGTTGGAGCCCGAGGCCGGCCGCTTCTTGCGCACCGCCGCCGCGGCCGATGCCGACATCAAGACCTTCGACACCTTGCTGCAGTCGGGCAAGCCGCGCTGCGGACAGGTCCGCGACGCGCAGCGCGATTACTTGTTCGGCAAGGACTCGGTCGAAATCGGCTCGGTGGCGCTCACGCCGCTGGGACCCAAGGGCGAACTCGGAATCCTGGCCATCGGCGCCAGCGATGCCGAGCGCTTCCACCCGGCCATGAGCACGGAATTCTTGTCGCGCATCGGCGAGCTCGTGACTTACGCGCTGATGCGCTGATTTCCAAGGTCGCGTCATGCAGCCGGGCGAGCGCGAGTGGATCGATCGATTTTTATCGCACCTCGCCGTGGAACGGCGTCTGAGCGGCCACACCATTGCCGCCTATCGGCACGACCTCACCAAGCTCGCGGAGTTCGGCGAGCGGCGGCGCCTGCAGGCTTGGGACCGGCTCGACCATGCGCAATTGCGCGCCTTTGCCGCCTCTTTGCACGGCGGGGGACTCGGCGCGCGCAGTATTCAACGACGACTGTCGGCGGCGCGTACTTTTTACCAATTCCTCATGCGCGAAGGCGCGAGCGGCCGCAATCCGGCGCTCGAGGTGCGCGCGCCCAAACTCAAGAAGCGGCTGCCGGCGACCTTGGATGTCGATCAAATGGGCCGGCTGCTGGCGTTTCGGGTCGACGATTCTCTGTCGGCGCGCGACAAGGCGGTCATGGAGTTGTTCTACTCCTCGGGGCTGCGCTTGGCCGAACTGGTGAGCCTGCGGGTCGCTGCCGTGGACCTCGCGGACCGCACGGTGTCGGTGCTCGGCAAGGGCAACAAGGGGCGGATCGTGCCCGTCGGCCGTCAGGCAGTCGCCGCTCTGAAGCATTGGCTCAAGGAACGCGCCGGCTTGGTGAAGGGCGATACGGATGCGCTGTTCGTGGGAATGAGCGGCCGCCCGTTGTCGGTTCGGGCGGTGCAGCTGCGGGTCGCTGCCTGGGGCCGGCGCCAAGGGATCGGCATGCACGTGCATCCGCACATGTTCCGTCACTCCTTCGCCACTCACTTGCTCGAGTCCAGCCGCGATTTGCGGGGCGTGCAGGAACTGCTCGGACATGCCGATATCGGCACGACTCAGATCTATACTCACCTGGATTTTCAGCATCTGGCGACCGTCTACGAAGCGGCGCATCCGCGCGCCCGGCGCCGCCAAGGCAGTGCTTGAAAGGGCCGCCGATGGCCCCAGGGTAGGTTCATGGAGCATGACCCCAAGCGCATCTATGGCACGACCATTCTTGCCGTGCGGCGTCATGGCCGCGTGGCGGTGGGCGGCGACGGCCAGGTGACCCTGGGCCAAAGCGTGATGAAGGCCAATGCCCGCAAGGTGCGCCGTCTGTTCGGGGGCAAGGTGCTCGCCGGATTTGCGGGCGGCACCGCCGATGCCTTTACCCTGTTCGAACGCTTCGAGGGGAAATTGGAGCAATTCGGCAATCTGACCCGCGCCGCCATCGAATTGGCGAAGGATTGGCGCACCGACCGCAGCCTGCGGCGGCTCGAGGCGCTGCTGTGCGTCGCGGATCTAGGCTCCACCTATGTCATCTCGGGCAACGGCGATGTCATCGAGCCTGAACATGACTTGATCGCCATCGGTTCGGGCGGCAGTTTCGCGCAGGCCGCGGCCACGGCCTTCAGCCAGAGCACCGACTTGTCGGCCCGCGATATCGTCGAGCGTTCGCTGAATATTGCCGCCGACATCTGCATCTACACCAACCGCAATCTGACCATCGAGGAGCTGTAGCGCCGCATGTCGCAAATGACGCCGCGTGAAATCGTCGAAGAGCTGGACAAGCACATCGTCGGCCAGAAGGCCGCCAAACGTGCCGTCGCCATTGCGCTGCGCAACCGCTGGCGCCGCGGCCAAGTCGCGCCGGCGCTGCGCGCCGAGATCACGCCGAAGAACATTCTGATGATCGGCCCCACCGGGGTGGGCAAGACCGAGATCGCCCGGCGCCTGGCACGCCTCGCCAAGGCGCCCTTCCTCAAGGTGGAAGCGACTAAATTCACTGAAGTCGGCTATGTTGGTCGCGAAGTGGACTCGATCGTCCGCGATCTGGTGGAGATCTCCGTGAAAATGACTCGCGAAGAGGAAATGGCAAAAGTACGTCATCGGGCCGCGGACAGCGCGGAGGAACGGGTGCTGGATGTGTTGTTGCCGCGGCCCACCGCCGGCTTCACCGGCGATACGACGCCGCGGGACAATGAAACCCGGCAGCGCTTCCGCAAAATGCTGCGCGAAGGCCATCTAGAGGACCGTGAAATTGAAATCGAGGTGCGCTCGAATCCGGTGGGAGTCGAGATCATGGCGCCCCCGGGCATGGAGGAAATGACCCAGCAGTTGCAGGGCATGTTTCAAAATCTGGGGAACAGCCGCCCGCGCCAGCGCAAGCTCAAGATCAAGGAGGCACTGAAGCTGCTGATCGACGAAGAAGCGTCGAAAATGATCAACGAGGAGGAATTGAAGCTGCGCGCGGTGGAGAACGCCGAGCAGAACGGCATCGTGTTCATCGACGAAATCGACAAAATCGCGCGCCGCCAGGAAACCTCGGGGGCCGATGTGTCGCGCGAAGGCGTGCAGCGCGACCTGTTGCCGCTGGTGGAGGGCTGCACGGTGAACACCAAGTACGGTGTGGTGAAGACCGACCATGTGCTGTTCATTGCGTCCGGCGCCTTCCACATGTCCAAACCCTCCGACCTGATTCCAGAGCTGCAGGGACGCTTGCCCATCCGGGTCGAGCTCGAACCCCTGGTGGTCGAGGATTTCGTGCGCATTCTGACCGAGCCCGATGCTTCGCTGTGCCGCCAGTACAAGGCGCTGCTCGCCACCGAGGGCGTGGATCTGGAATTCGCCCCCTGCGGCGTGCAGCGCCTGGCCGAAGTGGCCTTCGAGGTCAACGAGCGCACCGAGAATATCGGCGCGCGGCGGTTGCACACCGTCATGGAACGGCTGCTGGAGAGCGTCTCCTTCGACGCCGCCGACCGCAACGGCACGTCGATTCGCGTCAATCGCGAGTACGTCGAGGGAAATCTCGGCGAGCTGGTCAAAGACCAGGACCTATCCCGCTACATTCTTTAGCGCCGCCCCGCTGTAAGACCGCCCCATGCCCCAGCCCACCGATATCAAATTACGCACCACGTCGCGGCTGCTCGACGTTTACTTCGATGACGGCTCCCACTTCGAGCTGCCGTTCGAGTATCTGCGGGTGTTCTCTCCGTCCGCCGAGGTCAAGGGCCACAGCGGCGGCGAGGGGGTGCTGCAATTGGGCAAGCAGAACGTGGGCATCACCGGCGTCGAGCCGGTGGGCAACTATGCCCTGCGCCTGTTGTTCGACGACGGCCATAACACCGGGCTTTACACCTGGACTCTGCTGCACGAGCTGGGCCGCGATCGAGCGGCCAATTGGGCGCGCTATCGACAGCGCTGCGCCGAGGCCGCCAAAGCCCCCGCGCCGCCCCCAAAAGCCAGGCCTTTGGGATAGGAGTCTGTCGGCTACAATGCCTCACTCACGTTGAGGGGCTCCATGGATAACTCCGGCCGTCAGGCGGATTTCGGTTTCGAGAAGGTCGCCTGGGGCGACAAGGCGGGGCGCGTCCGCTCGGTCTTCGCGTCGGTCTCCGGGAAGTACGATGTCATGAACGATTTGATGTCGTTCGGCGTGCATCGTCTGTGGAAGCAATTCACCCTATCGCTCACCGGGCTTAAGGCCGGGCAGCGCGCGCTCGATGTCGCCGGCGGCACGGGCGATCTCGCGGCGGGCCTATTGCGCCAGGTGGGCAAGACCGGGCGCGTGGTGCTGTCGGACGTGAACCCGGCGATGCTGGACATCGGCCGCGACCGCCTGCTCGATCGCGGCTTGGCGGGCAACATCGACTGCATCGTCGCCGATGCCGAGCGCCTGCCCTTCGAGGACAATTGCTTCGATTGCCTCACCATCGGCTTCGGGCTGCGCAATGTGACCGACAAGGCGGCTGCGCTCAAGTCCATGCACCGGGTGCTCAAGCCCGGCGGCCAATTGCTGGTGCTGGAGTTTTCGACCCCGGTCGCGCCGGGACTCAAGCCGATTTACGACGCCTATTCGTTCAAGGTGCTGCCGCTGCTCGGCCGGCTGGTGGCGGATGACGCGGCCAGCTATCGCTACCTGGCGGAATCGATTCGCACGCATCCGGATCAGGAAACCCTGCTTCAGATGCTGAACACGGCCGGTTTCGCGCAGACGCGCTACCACAATCTGACCGGCGGCATCGTCGCCGTGCACCGCGGCTACAAGATCTAGGAGCCTGTCTGAGTATTCAACGTGGCCGCGAGCGTGACGGATTTGCCTTCAGTCGAGGCGGAGCCGACGCGGTTGGGTCAAGACCCAATAAGGAGGCGACAACGATGAATGAAGGCAAATCCGTCCGCTCCCGCAGGGTTGGCTCCGCAAGGGGCGTCCGCGCGCCTTGCACCCACTCCCTTGCGGAGCCAACGCGGCTCACGCTGAATACTCAGACAGGCTCCTGATGCCCGCGACTCCCGTCTGGCTGGCCTCGGCCGAAGCCCTGCTCAATCGATGCATCGGCGACTCCGCGCAGGCGGGGGCCCTGGCGAGACGTCTCGAGGGCACGGCGGTGCAGGTCGAGGTGGAGGGCATCGCCCGCATCCGCGCCAGCGTGCATCGCGGCGGACTGGCGCTGCTCGCCGGCGAGGACTCCGCGGCGGACGCCACCCTGTCCGGGTCGGTGCCGGCGCTGCTGCAACTGCTCAAGGGCGGCGCGGCGCGCACGCCCGGCAAGCCCGCCGCGCAGATTCGCGGCGATGCCGAAATTGCCGACCGCTATCGGGAATTGTTCATGCTGGCGCGGCCGGATCCGGAGGAAGAGCTGGCGCGCTGGATCGGCGATTTTCCGGCGCGCCGCCTGTCCCAGTTCGGGCGCCGCGCCCTGGAAGTGGCCGGCCGCTGGCGCCGCACGGCCGGCGAGAACATCGCCGAATATCTGCAAGAAGAAGGCCGCGACCTGGTGAACAAGACTGAACTCGACGAGTTCTTGCGCGGCGTCGATGCGCTGCGCGAGACCGCCGATCGCATCGAGGCGCGCCTCGCGCGGCTCGAGACCCGGCTCGATGCGCGGCTCGATGGGCAACGGGCGGGAGGCGCTTGATGCGGCTGCGGGTGCTGGCGCGGCTGCTGCAGATTCAGCGCGCTCTGGTGAGGCACGGGCTGGATGATTTCGTGCGCGCCACCCATCTGTACCGGCCGTTTCGCTTTCTGGTCTACCTGTCGCCCTGGACCTGGTTTCAGCGCAGCATCGGCGTCACCCGCGGCGAGCGGCTGCGCCTCGCGCTGGAGGAACTGGGGCCGATCTTCGTCAAATTCGGCCAGGCCGTGTCGACCCGGCGCGACTTGCTGCCGGCCGACATCGCCGATGAATTGGCGAAACTGCAGGACCGCGTGCCACCCTTCGACAGCGCGGTGGCAATCGCGTCCATCGAAAAAGCGTTTGGCCTGCCTCTCGGCGAGATCTTCGGCAGTTTCGATCCCAAGCCGCTGGCCGCGGCGTCGATCGCCCAGGTGCACGTGGCAACGCTCAAGAGTGGCCGCGAGGTGGTGGTCAAGATTCTGCGGCCCGGCATGCGCGAGAGCATCGATCTTGATCTGGAGGTGCTGGACACCGTGGCGGCACTGGCCGACGAATATTGGGGAGACGCGCGCCGCCTGCGTCCGGTCGAGTTGGTGCGCGAATACCGCAAGACCATTCTCGATGAGCTGGACCTGCTGCGCGAAGCGGGCAACGCCGCGCAGCTGAAGCGCAACTTCGCCGGCTCATCGCTGCTGTACGTGCCTGAGGTGTACTGGGACTACTGCCGGGTCAACGTCATGGTCATGGAAAGAATCCACGGCGTCATCGTCAACGACGTCGCGGAGCTGCGCGCGCGCGGCGCGAACATCCGCAAGCTCGCGGAAAACGGCGTGGAGATTTTTTTCACCCAGGTGTTCCGCGACAACTTCTTCCATGCGGACATGCACCCCGGCAACATTTTCGTGCAGCTCGACGACCCCGAGAACCCGCGTTACGCCGCCGTGGATTTCGGCATCGTCGGCACTCTGCAGGCGCGCGACCAGCATTATCTGGCGGAGAATTTCCTGGCCTTCTTCGACCGCGACTATGCCCGGGTGGCGGCCTTGCACGTCGAATCGGGGTGGGTGCCGCGCGGCACCCGGGTCGATGAGCTCGAGTCGGCGGTGCGCACGGTCTGTGAGCCGATTTTCAACAAGCCGTTGAAGGAGATTTCCTTCGCCCAAGTGCTGCTGCGGCTGTTCGAGACGGCGCGCCGCTTCGACATGCAGGTGCAGCCGCAGCTCATCCTGCTGCAGAAGACGCTCTTCAATATCGAAGGCCTCGGGCGCCAGCTGTATCCGGAGCTCGATCTATGGCAGACCGCGCAGCCGTACTTGCGCCGCTGGATGCGCGAACGCATGAGCCCGCGCGCGGTGCTGCGCCGGGTCCGCTCGCAATTGCCCGATGTGCTGGTGGCGCTGCAAGCCGTGCCGCAAATATTCCAAACCGCCGTGCGCGATGCCACGGAGGGACGCCTGCAGGTTCCGGTTGAAATCATCGGCGCGGCGGAGCTGCGCGAGCAGCGGCGGCGCAGCGATTGGCGGCGCGACGCCACCTTGGCGGCGGCCGTGCTGTGGGTGTCGGGCCTGGTCTGGCTGGCCTTCTCGGCGCAGATTCTGTGGCTGGGATGGGTGCAGATGAGCGCCGCCATCGTGCTGTTTGTCGGGTCGCGGACCGCGAGGCCGCGCGGCGCATGAGAATTCCCATTGACAGCGCGACCAGCTATCGCGGCCGCAATTCCCGGCCGAATTGGCTCATTCTCGCGGCCTTTGTCGGCGCGGCGCTGGCGGTGGGCGCGCTTGCCGCCGTCGTTTCTCCCGCCATGTCGGCGACGGCCCGACACTGGTACTCGGCGCTGGCCAAACCTGAATGGGCGCCGCCGAATTCTTGGATCGGTCCGGTGTGGCTGGCGCTGTACGTTCTCATGGGCACCTCCGCCTGGATCATCTGGCGCGAGCGCTATCACCGCGGCCGCAATGCCGCCTTGGCCGCCTATGTCATCCAGCTCCTGCTCAATGCCGCCTGGGCGCCGATGTTCTTCGGCGCCGCGAATATCGGCGCCGGTCTGTTCGCGATCGTCGCGCTGTGGCTGGCCATCGCCTGGACGGTGCGCGAGTTCGCCGTGGTGAAGCCCGCGGCGGCCTGGCTGCTGGCGCCGTACTTGATCTGGGTGAGCGTCGAGAGCTGGTTGAATCTCACTCTCTGGAAGTTGAATCAGTGAGCCGCGCCGCCGCGGCGGCTGCGGCTCCGTAGGCAAAAGATTACGCGCACATGCGTCCGGCACCGATCGACTAAGGGTCCGCCATCAGTCAGCGTATGCGCGCTGCGTCGAGTACGTTACCGCGAGAATCAGGGACTAAAGTAACACCTGCCAATCCAGCCCAGCGCGAGAATGTCGTGGGCCGGAATTCGCAACTACCCCCGTGAGACTTCACGCGCGAGGTACTCGATCGCAGCACGCCAATGCCATCGGCGGGAAGTCACTAAATCTGCGTGATCCTGCGGATTGCGCTATCCTCGCCGCTCCACCTGCCCGGGCGCCGCGGCTGCAGCGCTTGGCGTCCGGGAGCCTAGTCAACCAAAGAGATGTCATTGAAATATTTCCGCTGGCGCGGCCGTGGACGTGCGCTATTGGATGGGCGCTCCAAGATCGACGAGCCGATTGCCGCTGAGATTTTCAGCGTCGAACGGCTTGAACACCACGCCGAGAGTCTGGCCAAGGCGCAGGAAGTGTTGCCGACGCAATCCGCCGGCATCTCGCTGCGCGGCCGCCTCCGCTCCAACGCGCACAGTCTCGATGCCGCCTTCCACACGCTCGCCGCCGGAATTCGCCAGGGGCACGCGATAACGCCGGCGGCCGAATGGCTCGTGGACAATTACTACATCGTCGACGAGCACATTCGTGCGGTGCGGCGTGATCTGCCGGCCGGATATTACAAACAGCTGCCGAAGCTCTCCAACGGCCCCTTGCGCGGCTATCCGCGCGTCTATGGCCTGGCGTGGGCCATCATCGCGCACTCGGACAATTGCTTCGAGCCCGATACCCTGATGCGGTTCTGCCGCGCGTATCAGCGTGTCCAACCCCTCACCATCGGCGAGCTGTGGGCCATTGCCATCACGTTGCGGGTGTTGCTGATCGAAAACTTGAGCCGAATGGCGGCCGGCATCGTGTCGCGGCTGCTACAGCGCGAACGGGCGGACAGCCTCGCCGATGACTGGCTGGCGGATGAGCCGGCGCGAGTGACGCCCGACATCGCCGTGTTGCGGGCCTTCGAGAGCCAGACCCTTCCCAATGCGTTCGGCGTGCAGCTGTTTCAGCGGCTGCGCGACCGCGACCCCGAGACCATGCCGCCTCTGGCGTGGCTGCAGCGGGCCTTTGCCGCCCAGGGAACCACCGCGGATGACGTCGTTCACGCCGAGCATCAGCGCCAGGGCGCGGTCAACGTCAGCGTGCGCAACGTCATCACCAGCCTGCGCCTGATCTCCTCGGTCGATTGGGCCAAGTTCTTCGAGAGCGTGAGTCTCGTCGACGGGTTGCTGCGCGAACGCAGCAGCTACGGGGCGTTCGACTTTTCAACCCGCGACCTCTATCGGCACGCGATCGAAGATTTATCGCGCCGCTCGCAGCACACGGAAATGGAGGTCGCGCGCCGCGCCTTGGCGAAGGCCCGGCGAGCCGCCGAGCTCGGGATCGCGGACACCGGCGCGGGCGCAGGCGCGGGCCCGGCGGAGTCCCAACCTCAGCATGCCCTCGAACCCGGCTACTACCTGGTGTCCGCGGGGCGCGCGGAGCTGGAGCGGGAATTGGCGTATCGCATTCCGTGGAATCAGCGCCTCGCCCGTTGGACGCGCGCGGCCGGAATTTCCGGCTACGCCGGCGCGATTGCCGGTCTATGCGTCGCCATGACCGCCGCCGTGATGCTGGCCGCGGGTGCGCCGGGTCGCGGGGACATGGCCGCCATCGTCATCGCATTGCTGGCCCTGTTGGCGGCCTCCGACGTCGGCATCGCCGTCGTCAATCTATGGGTCAATCATTTTTGCAATGCCAGCGTGCTGCCCGGCCTCGAGCTCGTGGACGGGGTGCCGACGGAATTGCGCACGGTGATTGCCGTGCCCGTTCTATTGACCACCCCGGAGGACATCCAGGAGCACCTGCGCGGCCTCGAAGTTCACTCTCTGGCCGCACAAGACGGCGACATACGCTTCGCGCTGCTGACCGATTGGGTCGACTCAACGGCTGAGAGCGCCCCGCAGGACGCGGCGCTGCTCGAGCTCGCAGCCGCGGGAATCGCACGCCTGAATCGAATGCACGGCAGCGTCCACGGGGATGATAAATTCTTGCTGCTGCATCGCCGGCGTCTTTGGAACCGCACCCAGGGCCTGTGGATGGGATGGGAGCGCAAGCGCGGCAAGCTGCATGAATTCAATCTGTTTCTGCTCGGATCCACCGACACCAGCTTCGTGCCGGTCGGCGGGCGGCCGCCGCAGCGGCCCGCCGACGTACGCTACGTCATCAGTCTGGACTCAGATACCCGCCTGCCGCGCGGCGCGGCGCTGGCCCTCATCGGCAAGATGGCGCATCCGCTGAACCGGCCGGTGATTGATGCCGGCCGGCGGGTGGTGACGGCAGGGTACGGAATACTACAACCGCGGGTGACGCCGTCGCTGCCCGTCGGCCGTGAAGGATCGACATTCCAAAGCGTGTTTTCCGGTTCGAGCGGCATCGATCCCTATGCCTTCGCCGTCTCGGATGTCTATCAAGACATGTTCGGCGAAGGCTCGTACAGCGGCAAAGGAATCTATGACGTCGCCGCCTTCGAGACGACTCTGGCGAATCGCGCCGGCGATGATCGGATGCTCAGTCATGATTTGTTCGAGGGGGTGCATGCCCGCTGCGGCTTGGCCTCGGACGTCGAGGTGGTCGAAGAGTATCCCTCTCGATATGACGTCGCCACGGCGCGGCAGCACCGGTGGACACGCGGCGACTGGCAACTGCTGCCCTGGGTGCTGAGCACGCGCCATCGGCTGGCGCCGCTCGGACGCTGGAAGATGTTCGACAATTTGCGCAGGTCCTTGCTGGTGCCCGCGGTCCTCTTGGGGTTCGCCCTGTGCTGGGCGGTATCCGCCCCGCTGGCGTGGAGCCTGTTCTTTCTCGGCAGCATCGTTCTGCCCTCGCTGTTGCCCTTCCTGATCAATCTGCGTGCCGCGCGCCGCGAGGTGCGGCAGACCGCGTCGCTGATTTCATTGCGGCTCATTTTCTGGGCGGACCAGGCCTGGTCCCTGGCGGATGCCATCCTGCGTACCCTGTACCGAATGGCCATCTCGCGGCGCAATCTCCTGGAATGGACCACCGCCGCGCAATCCAAAATCCGTGCCTCGTCCACCGTCAGTGACTATTACCGGCGCATGTCCGGCGGCGTCTTGCTGGTATTGAGTCTGACTCTGTTCCTGCTGCGCGAGACGGGGGGCGTTCCTTGGATTGCCGTGCCGCTGCTGCTGGCCTGGCTGTGCGCGCCGATGGTGGCGCGGGCCGTCAGCCTGCCCGCACGCACGGCGCGCCGCGAATCCTTGACCGCGGACGATGAGCGGCGGCTGCGCATCATGGCGCGCCAGACCTGGAGTTTTTTCGACACCTATGTGACGGCGCAACACCACATGCTGCCGCCGGACAATTTCCAAGAGACACCGCATCCCGTGGTGGCGAACCGCACCTCGCCGACGAATATCGGTTTGTACCTTCTGTCGATCGCGGCGGCCCGTGAATTTGGCTGGATCGGCACCACCGACGCCGTGGAGCGGCTGGAGGCCACGTTCTCCACGCTCGACAAGCTCGAGAGGTTTCGCGGGCATTTCTACAACTGGTACGACACGCACGATCTGCGCCCCCTCGATCCGAAATACATCTCGACGGTGGACAGCGGCAATTTGGCCGGTCACCTGCTGGCGCTCGAAGGCGCCTGCCGCCGGTGGTTGGGCGAGCCGTTCCGGGCGCAGCTCGACGTCAGCGGGATTCTGGACACGCTCGAGCAATTGCAGGACGTCGCCCGGTCCCTCGAAGGCGGCCGGCGCAACTACGGAGTGTCGCCGCGCCAACTCGATGACGCCGCGGATGCGCTGCGTGCCTCCCTCCAATCGATCGACTCCGTCGATCAGGCAGCGGCGCTGGCGACGGTTCTGCGGCAAGTCGACAGCGTTTGCGACGTCGCCCAGGCATTGACCGATGAACGGCCCAAGGGCGGCAACGTGCCGCTGCTGCACTGGTCCGACATGCTGCGCGCCAACGTGCTGAGCCGGCTACGTGATATTCAAGCGACGTCCGCCCCTGCGGCGCCCGCCGCCGCGACGCTTGCCGAACGGCTGACCGCGCTTGCGCGCCGCGCCCGAGCCTTCGCCATGGACACGCAGTTTGGATTTCTGGTGGATCCGACGCGGCAACTGTTGTGCATCGGCTATCGGCCCGTGGAGCGCGCGCAGGATCCCAGTTGCTATGATCTTCTGGCATCGGAGGCGCGTCTCGCGAGCTTCGTGGCGATTGCCAAGGGCGATCTGCCGGTTCGTCACTGGTTCCGCTTGGGCCGCCTGTTGACGCCGGTGGATCGAGGCTCGGCGCTGGTGTCGTGGACCGGTTCCATGTTCGAGTATCTGATGCCGGTGCTGGTCATGCGGGAACCGGAGGGCAGCCTGCTCGGCGATACCTCGCGTCTGATCGTCAATCGTCAAATCGAATACGGCAGCGAACGTAAGTTGCCGTGGGGGGTATCCGAGTCGGCCTTCAACGCCCGCGACCGGGAATTCACCTATCAATATTCGAGTTTCGGCGTGCCCGGATTGGGCCTGAAGCGTGGCCTGGGCGAGGAGGCCGTGGTGGCGCCCTACGCCACCGGGCTTGCCATGATGATCGATCCCAAGGCGGCGCTGCGCAATTTCGACCGCTTGCAAAAACTCGGCGCACGCGGGTTATTTGGCTGGTACGAAGCGCTGGATTTTTCGCCCGCACGGTTGCCCGAAGGCGAGGCCATGGCGCCGGTGCGCGCCTTCATGGCGCATCACCAAGGGATGATCTTGGCGGCTATTGCCAATGTCTTGAAAGACGGTATGTTTCGCACATGCTTTCATTCCAATTCCATCATTCAAGCCACTGAGCTGCTCTTGCAGGAACGAACGCCGCGCGATTCGGATCGAACCGCACCGAGTGCTGACGAGGTACAGGCGGCGGCGGCGACGGAACTGTCCGGCGCCGTTGCGCGCCGCTTTACCTCGCCGCATCACGCCGCGCCGCGTACCCATTTGCTGTCGAACGGCAGTTATTCCGTGATGTTGACCGCCGCCGGCTCCGGCTACAGCCGCTGGCGGGATATTGCGGTGACCCGCTGGCGCGAGGATTCGACCTGTGATCCTTGGGGGTGTTATGTATTCTTGCGGGACGTGGCGAATGGTGAGGTTTGGTCCGCGGGATATCAGCCGGTGGGACGCGAGCCCGACAGCTACGACGTAGCCTTTTTCGAGGACCGCGCGCACATCTCCCGCCGCGATGGCCCCATCCTCACGTCGACCGAGATCCTCGTGTCGAGCGAAGACGATGCCGAGGTCCGCCGCGTGTCGCTGACCAACGAGGGCAACCGCGTCAGTGAAATCGAATTGACCACCTACACCGAAGTGGTGTTGGCCACGGCGGACTCCGACTCCACGCATCCCGCATTCTCCAAGCTCTTCGTGCAGACTGAATTCGTCGCCGAGAGCGGTGCACTGCTGGCCACGCGCCGGACCCGAGATCCGGCGGACCCCAGCCTTTGGGTCGCGCACGTCAGCGTTCTGGAGGGAGAAGGCATCGGCGGATTGCAATTCGAAACCGATCGGGCGCGCTTTCTGGGCCGCGGGCGCGATTTGCGCAATGCCGTCTCGATCGTGGATGCTCACCCGCTCTCCAATACGACGGGAACGGTTCTCGATCCTGTGTTGGCGCTGCGGCGGCGCGTGCGCATCGCACCCGGCGCAACGGCGCGCATTGCATTTTGGACGGGCGTCGGCGCCAGCCGGGAACAGGCTCTCGCCCTGGTGGACAAGCACCGCGACATGGCGGCATTCGATCGCGCGAAAACCCTGGCGTGGACCCAGGCTCAGGTGCAGCTCCGCTACCTGGGCGTCGACTTCGATGAGGCACAGGCATTTCAGCGCATCGCCAACCGGGTGCTGTACTGCGACTCCTCGCTGCGGGCCTCGCGCGATATTCTCGAAAAGAATCAGCTGGGGCAATCCGCCTTGTGGCCGCACGGCATTTCCGGCGACCTGCCCATTGTGTTGGTCAGAATCGACGACGAAGGCGATCTTGAAATCGTCAAACAGCTGCTGCGTGCGCACGAGTATTGGCGCCTCAAACGCTTGGCCGTGGATCTGGTCATTTTGAACGAGCGCCCGCCGTCTTATGCATCGGAGCTGCAGCAACACCTGGATGCGGCGATCCGGACCTCGCAAACCCGCAGCGACGAGGACGGCACGCTGCGCGGAGCCGTGTTTTCGCTGCGCGCCGACCTGCTGCCCAGCGCCATCTGCGATCTGCTGCAAACGGCGGCGCGTGCGCTGTTCGTGGCGCGGCGCGGCACTCTGAGCGATCAGCTGGCGCGGCTGCGGGAGCCGGAGCCGGTACCGCGCCGGCGGCCGCAGAACTCCGTTGATAAACCGCGGGAGGCGGCTGCGCGCACCCTGCCGCCGCTCGAATTCTTCAACGGACTCGGCGGCTTTGCCGCGGACGCGCGCGAGTACGTCATCGTGCTCGACGAGGATCAATGGACGCCGGCGCCCTGGGTGAACGTAATCGCCAATCCGCAATTCGGGTTTTTGGCCTCGGCGGAAGGGTCCGGCAGCACCTGGTCGCAGAACGCGCAACAGAATCCGCTGACGCCCTGGTGCAACGATCCGGTCAGCAATGCACCCGCGGAAGCCCTTTACATCCGTGACGAGGGCAACGGCGACCTATGGAGCGCCACTGCTCTGCCCATCCGTGTGCCGTCTCATTCCTATGTCATCCGGCACGGCTTCGGCTATAGCTGCTACGAACACACCTCGCATGGCATCGGCCTCGAGCTCCTGCAATTCGTGCCGCTGCAGGATTCGCTCAAGATATCGCGTCTCAAGATCGTCAATCTGTCGGATGAAACCCGGCAACTGTCGGTCACCCATTACTTGGATTGGGTGCTGGGCAATCAACGCGCCAAAACGGCGCCGTTCATCGTCACCCAAATCGAACCCAAGACCGGGGCATTGCTCGCGCGCAGCCCGTGGAACAACGGGTTCCCATCGCGAGTCGCCTTCATGGACATGGCCGGGCGGCAGCAGGCCTACACCGCCGATCGCGCCGAGTTCATTGGCCGGCATGGATCCCTGGCCGAGCCGGCCGCACTGCTCGACTCCGCCGGGCTCTCGAATCGTGCCGGCGGCGGCCTGGACCCCTGCGGGGCGATGCAAGCCACGATCACCCTGCGGCCGGGCGAAGCCGCGGAGCTGCGGTTCCTGCTGGGTCAGGAGGCATCCGCCGCGGCCGCTGTCGACCTGATTGAGCGCTATCGTTCTGCCGACATCGATGCGGTCCTGAAGCAAGTGACCGATTTTTGGGAAGAGTTCTTGGGCACGGTGCAAGTGAAGACCCCGGACCGCTCCATGGACATTCTGCTCAACGGCTGGTTGTTGTATCAGACGCTGGGATGCCGGGTGTGGGCGCGCAGCGGTTTTTATCAATCGAGCGGCGCTTACGGCTTTCGTGATCAGCTGCAGGATGTGATGGCGCTGGCGGTTGCGCGGCCGCAGATTGCGCGGGAACAGATCCTGCGCGCCGCGGCGCGTCAGTTCGAGGAGGGGGATGTTCAGCATTGGTGGCTGCCGACCTCCGGTCAGGGCGTGCGGACGCGCATCTCGGATAACCGCATATGGCTGCCGTTCGTCGCGGCTCACTACCTGGAAGTGACCGAAGATTTCGCCTTGTTGGATGAACAGTTGCCGTTCTTGACGGCAGCCCCGCTGGCCGCGGGCCAACTGGAAAGCTTCTCCGCTCCCGAATCAACCAGCGTCACGGCCGACCTGTTCGAACACTGCGTCCGCGCCCTGAATGTGAGTCTTGCGATTGGTTCACATGGTCTGCCGCTGTTCGGCACCGGCGATTGGAACGATGGCATGAACCGGGTCGGCATGGCCGGGCGCGGCGAAAGCGTCTGGCTCGGTTGGTTTCTGCACGCCGCGCTGTTGCGGTTCGCGCCCATCGCCGAGCGGCGCGGCGCGGCCGATACGGCCGCGGTTTGGCGCAAGCATGCCTTCGCCCTGCAACAGGCCATCGAGCGCGAAGCCTGGGACGGCGACTGGTATCGGCGCGGCTATTTCGACGACGGCACGCCCTTGGGCTCGGTATTGAGCGACGAATGCCGGATCGATTCCATCGCTCAATCCTGGGGGGTGATCTCCGGGGCCGCGGATCCGGAGCGCGCCGCGCGGGCGATGGCGGCGGTCAACGCCCAATTGGTCAGCCGCAGCGACGGCCTGGTGAAATTGTTCACCCCGGCGTTCGATCACACGCCGCACGATCCGGGCTACATCAAGGCCTATCCGCCCGGGCTGCGCGAGAACGGCGGCCAGTACACGCATGCGGCCATGTGGTCGGTTCTCGCCTTTGCGCAGCTGGGCGACGGCGACCGTGCCGCGGAGCTGTTCTCGATCATCAATCCCATCAATCACGCAAGCACGCGCGCCGGCATTCATCGCTACAAGGTGGAGCCCTACGTGGTTTGCGCGGATGTCTACTCGGCCGCCCAGCACATCGGCCGGGGCGGCTGGACCTGGTACACCGGATCCGCCGGTTGGATGTACCGCACCGGCATGGAAGGGTTGCTGGGCATCCATTTGCGCGGCCGCACTCTCGCCATCAATCCCTGCGTGCCGCGCGCCTGGAGCGGATTCGAGATCACCTACAAGTTCGGCGCATCGCGCTACCGCATCGCCGTAGAGAACCCCAATGGGGTCAATCGCGGCGTCATCCGCGCCTCGCTGGACGGCCGCGAGATGTCAGGATCGCCCTGCGAAATCGCCTTGGTGGACGATGGCGCCTACCACTATGGGTTGGTCACCTTGGGCTGATGATTAGCCCGGAGCTGCGCCAGGGCGCGCAACAGAAACATCCGCGCCGCGGCGCCCGCCGGCAGCATTCGCAGCAGCCGCAGCGCCAGGGAGGGCCGGGCGATGAACAGGCCGGCGGCGACCGCACCCAATACTCCCAGTCCGCGTCCGCTCATGAGCATTTGCATGGTGCGGCTGCGGGGAAACCCGTGGTGTCCGTCGCCGCCGGAAACCGAGCCGTTCGGCTCGTGGCGCGGCGGGTCGAGAATGCGGCGTAATTCCGCCCGCGACTCGGCCAGTCTCGCGAGAATGAGTAGTCGGGCCGCTTCGTCCGGGTCTGTCATGGATTATCTTCCTGATCCGACGACAACAAGCGCTCCAGCAGCACGCGGTCCTCGAGCCATTGCCGGCGCACCGAGGCCAGCAATGGCGACGTTGAGCGGGCGGCGCGGGCCCGAAACCAGGCTGCGGCAATGGCGATGCCTAGAAAAACAACGCCCATCCAGACGATGACGCCGACCCGATGCGGCGTATCCCAGGTATAGGCCACCACGGCGAGGCAGCCCAGACCTAAGGCGAATAGACCGCAGATGATGATGATCGCGACGCTGAAGATTTGCCCGGCAATGTCCCGCTGCGCACGGGCTAAATCCAGACCCGCCAAATCGACGTAGGCCGCCAGGTGACGCAGCAGCGCGGGCGCCGCTTTCGGCAGTGACCACAGCAGTCTCACCGCAGACCTTTAGGAGCGGCGGGTCGCTAGGATACCCACTACCGCGCCGACCAGGGCAGCAATGCCCACCGCTTGCCACGGACTTTCGCGGACATAGTCGTCGGCGGTGCTGGCCGCTTTTTGCGCATGCTCCCGAATGGCGTCGGCGCCATCCGCCAGACTTTGCTTCGTTGCATCAACCGCGCGCTGCACCTTGCCGCGCACGCGCACGACGTCCGCGTCTTTCAAGTCGGCGATCCGCGCCATGAGTTCTTCGACGTCCGCGATAAGGCTCTTGATCTCGCTCGAGGCCGCCGCCTTGATGTCGCTGACACCGCTGCTCAAGTCCTCCTTGAGGCGGCGCCCGCTGCTGCGCACCTGCTCAGCGGTTCCGTCGTATGTGCTTTCCATTGTTATCTCCTAAAGAACACGAAGAACAGTATCGGGTTATTTTACAGGGAGGCCGCAGCAGTGCCAGGGGTTGCGACCAGCCGTTCCTGTAGGAATTGGCCCACATGTTAGACTTTATCGGCCTTGGCGCGGACCATCACATGAAAATCTTGGGCGAGGAATTGGGCGATATCGGCCGATGGTACATCGCCTTGCCGCCGCTATTGCTGATCGCCTTCCTGATCGGCCTGTTCTTCCTCGCCACTGCCGGCCAGTCCCGGCTCAATGCGGACGACGAGCGCGTGCACGATTCGCAGCTGCGCCAGCAGGCCTTGAGCGATTTCGTTGCCCTCATGACCGATGCCGAATCGGGCCAGCGCGGTTATCTTTTGACCGGGGAAAGCTCCTATCTGCAGCCCTACACCCAGGCGGTGGCGCAGGTGGAGCTGGCCCTGAATCGTCTGCATGAAGCCTACGGCGGCAAGGACGACAGCCCGGAGTTCCGCGAGCTTCGAATTCTGACCGGCAAGAAACTCGGCGAGCTCGAGGACACCCTGGCGCTGTTCAAGAGAAGGGGCACGACCCCGGCGGTGAACATCGTGCGCACCGACGTGGGCAAGCGCACCATGGACGAGATCTCGCGGATCGTCGGCAGCATACGCCTCACCGAGGCCCGGGAACTCACGGCCGCGACGGCGCAGTGGCAGTCGGATTTCAGCATCTCCCGCTGGGTGTCGTCGGCCGGCGTGATATTCAACATCGGCCTGGTTCTGCTCGCGAGCCGCCTGGTGTGGGGCGACATGCGCCGGCGCGCGCGTCAAGCCACCGACCTGCGCGACCAGAAACTCGAATTGGAGCACCAGGTCGCGGAGCGGACCCGGGAACTGACTGCGCTGTCGACCCATCTGCAAGGCGTCTCGGAACTGGAGAAATCCGCGCTGTCGCGCGAATTGCACGATGAACTCGGGGGACTGTTGGTGGCGGCCCGCATGGACTTATCCTGGCTGCAGCAACGGCTGCCCACCAGCGACCCCAATATCGAGCAGCGCTTCAAACGCATCCATGAGTCCTTGAGCGCCGGCGTCGATCTGAAGCGCCGCGTAGTCGAGGAACTGCGGCCCACCTTGCTGGACAACATGGGGTTGTTCGCGGCGCTGCGCTGGCAGTTCAAGGAAACCTGCCGCCGTGCCGGACTCACGTGCACGGAATCGATCCCGGAGTCCGAACTCAAGTTCAACCCCGATGCCGCCATCGGCGTGTTCCGTATCGCCCAGGAGGCCTTGACCAACATCCTCAAACACGCGGAAGCGAAATCGGCGGATCTTGCCATTGAGATCGAAGGCGACACTTTCGTCCTGCGGGTCTCCGACGACGGCAAGGGCATCCCGCCGAACCGGCTGCAGGTCGCCACCTCGCACGGCCTCGCCTCCATGCGCCATCGAATTGCCGCGCTCGGCGGCAGCTGGGATGTGCGCAGCCCCGACGGCGGCGGCACCATCGTGACTGCGCTGATTCCCCTGCCTAAAATGCTTGCAAACGAACTCGTCTGACGCGGGCCCCTAGCTGCGGGGCGCGACTGGCTGGCCGGCCGTGCCGATGACCACTTCGACACGGCGATTCAATTGCCGGCCGCCGGAATCGGCGTTGCTGGCCACCGGAAACGCCTTGCCGTAGCCCTGGGTACTGATTCTCGAGGCATCGATTCCGCGCGACAGCAGCGCCGACTTGACCGCATCGGCTCGCCGCTGCGACAGCGCCTCGTTGTACGAATCCGTGCCGACGCTGTCGGTGAAGCCGTCGATTTGCACGTGCCGGTCCTGGTGCTCGGTCAAGAATTGCACCAGTTGATCCAATTTGCGGTCGGCCCCGGGCTTCAAGTCCGCTTGGCCGGTATCGAACATCACGTCGCCGAGAGTCAACACCAGTCCGCGCGAGGTGGCCGTGCCCTTCAGTTGATCGACTTCCGCCTGCAGGCGCGCCGCCTCCACGGTCGCCTGATCCCGCTGATTCTTGGCGTCGTTTACTTCGCGATTGCGCGCGGCGAGCATGATGCGGTCGCGTTCCCCCTGACCTGCCGCCACTCGGGCGTCATCCGCCTTGGCGGCGCCATGAGCCTGCGCCAGCCGCGCGCTTTGCGTGGCAAGGTAGGCGTGCTGGGAAATAGCCTGATCGTCGTGATGCGCCGCCGCCTCATCCGCTGCGGTGAGGTCTCTTTTGGCGGCTTCCAGATCCAAGGGTGCATATTTTGCGACGTTCGGATCCGTTTCGGCCGCTTGCACGGCGGCATGGGCGTCCTGCAACGCGGCGTTGGGTTGCGGCGTGCTGACGCAGGCACCCAGCGCCAGCGTCAAACCAAATCCTGTGAGAAGTCTTGCGCTCATGTCATCACCTCATGGGGTCGGTTGGGCGGGCTGAGAGTTGCGCTGAGATTCATTGCGCAGAGCCTGCAGGCTGGCGTCCAATTCTGCGGCGGCCTTGGCGGAATGCTTCTGTTGAGCGGTTGCCTCAGCCAGCTGCGCGTCCGCATTGGCCTGATCGGCGAGCTGCGCGGCGCTGTCGCCGTTGCGGTCGGCGGCCGCCTTCTCGGCGCGCGACAGCTTGTCGCGGGCCGCGGCCATCTCCACCGGCGCGAGCTCCGGCGCGCCCGATTGCTCCGCCCGCTGCAGCGACGCCTTGGCCACGGCGATTTTCTCGTTCGGCACGGGAGTGCTGGCGCATGCCGCGCAGCCCAGCGCCAGCGCGGCGCCGGCGATCCCACATCGGGTGACTCTTGATACGCGATCCCAGTTCATGGGCTGTCCTCCAATTAGCGGTTTCGATCAGACCGCAGCATAAGCGGCCGGCCTCGGCGCCAATGTCGGACCCATCCGCGTCAGACGCGCGGAACCGGCCGAAGGAGGTGTAGGTAAACGGTGAGAAGCCTGTCTGACAGGATCCTAGTGCTTGGCGAGATGCGCTTCGCGGATATCGTGCAGCACTTCCGGGAGCCGGCCGTAGTCGCGCGCCTTGTCCAGAAAATGCGTGGCGCCGAGAGCGATCGCGGCGTTCTTATATTCGGGCAGGTCGTAGTTGGTCAGGACGATGATTCGCGGTTTCAGTTGGGCGGTGGCCAGCGCGCGCATGACGCCGAATCCCGTGCCCTGCTTCAAGTGCAGGTCGAGAATGATCACGTCCACCGAATCGCGCTTCGCAGACGCCACCGCCGCAGCTTCAGTGTCCGCGGTGCCAATCAGCTCCACTTGAGGGATCTGTCGTATCGCCTCAGTCAATCGCTCCGTTAGAACTTTGGAGTCTTCGACCAATAGGACCCTCAAGCACTGCGCCATCGACATTGCGTCCATAGTAAGAGTGTGCATGGCCGTCGCAGTTTAGCGTCATCGCCGCCATGCTGACCACGAGCGGTTCGCAGGTTGTGGTGTAGGATCTTTCTCACACTACTTCACTTATCTTATTGGATCAGCCCATTACGCAGCGCATAGGACGTAATGTCGGCGTTCGCGGTAAAGCTCATCTTTTCCAAGATTCGGCTTCGATAGGTGCTCACGGTCTTCACGCTGAGGCTGAGTTCATTGGCGATGTCCGAAACTCCCCTGCCTGCCGCCAACTTACAAAAAATTTGGAATTCGCGGGTCGACAGCCGCGCATGCATGGGCTTGTCGGGATCGCCGTCCAGATCGGCCACCAGAATCTCCGCCAGTGCCGCGCTCACATAGCGGCGGCCCGACAGGACAGTGCGAACCGCCTTCATCAATTCCTCCGGCGCGCTGTCCTTCGACAGGTAGCCGCTGGCGCCGGCGCGCAGCACATTGACCGCGTACTGTTGTTCCGGCAGCCCGCTCATCACCAGCACCCGAACGCCGGGGTGCCCGGTCTGAATGTGCCGCAAGATGTCCAAGCCGCTGCGATCGGGCATGTGAATGTCGAGCAACACCAGATCCCAATCCTGTTCGCGCAGCTGATCGAGCGTCTCATTGCCGCTCGCCGCTTCGCCCACGGCATGGATGCTCGGGTCCGCTTCGAGGAATTGTTTGAATCCCGCGCGGACTACCGCATGATCGTCCGCGATCAGTACTCTTGACACGATTCATTCTCCGTTGCGTGAGCGCTCAAGAATTCGCGCACTCGTGACTCTGCGAGTAGCCGTTCAGCTTGTTATACAGCGTCTTCAGACTGCAGCCCAGCGCATCGGCCGCCCGCCGCTTATTACCTTTGAAATAGTCGAGCGTCGCCTCGATCAGCGAGCGTTCCATGTCGTGGATCCGCGATCCCACGCGGATGTTCAGCCGCTCGCTGTCGAACACGGGTTCACCATGGACTGCCGTTCCCTGGATCAGCGGCGCCAATTCGAGCACGGCATCGCCGAGAATGAAGGCGCGCTCGATGCAATTCTTCAATTCGCGGACATTGCCGGGCCAGGGATGCTGCTTCAGCGTCATGCGCGCGAGGGCCGACAGCCGCTTCTGCGTCCGCGACTGGGCATTCAATTCCGCCAGGAAATGCTCCGCCAGCAGCTCCACATCGTTGCCGCGGCTGCGCAGGGGCGGCATGCGGACCGGAAATACGGCGAGCCGGTACAACAGGTCCTCGCGCAGCTGGCCTTTCTGCACGGCCTGCAAGGGACAACGGTTGGTGGCGGCGATGACCCGGACATCGGAGGTGTACTCCGTGCTCGCGCCGACGCGATAGTAGCGCCGCGTCTCCAGCACCCGCAGCAGCCGCGTTTGCATCTCGAGCGGCATTTCGGTGACTTCATCGAGCAGCAGCGTCCCGCCCTGGGCTCGCTCGAACACGCCGGCGTGCGCACGGACCGCGCCGGTGAAGCTGCCCTTTTCGTAGCCGAATAACTCCGCTTCGATGAGGCCGGCGGGTATTGCGCCGCAATTGATGGCCACGAAGGGCTGCCCGCGCCGCGGGCTGCACTCATGGATTGACTGGGCGGCCAACTCCTTGCCGGAGCCGCTTTCGCCGGTCAGCAGCACACTGGCTTCGGTGGGACCTACGCGCTCAATGAGGCGAAAGACTTCCTGCATGGCCGGCGAGGCCCCGAATAAAGACCCCACGGCCGTCAAGGGCACCTGTTGCTCGGAAAATACGTGGTTGCTGACACTGTTCATCGGCCTCTCCTGTCCTACGCGCCCGTGTAATCGTTACATCGGCCACTGGCTAGATTTGTAACCTGTGCAGACCCTGGCTCGCCAGGGGCAGGCGCTGAACCTCGGCTCAGAATTCAGGCTATTTTTTGTCAGTGTTTGTCCGACACCGCACCGCAGCGCCAGCAGCTCGTAAACTGTGGCTCGAGCGCCTCACCGCAATGTTCGCAGGTCCAGGAGGGGCCGGTCGGGGCCGCTGCGGCGCGTGCCAAGGCACGCAACGCGGCCTGTTCGTCCGCGTCGTCCACGAACAATTGCGGCCAGGTTTCCAGCATCGGCAAATCGCCCAGCGCACCGGCCAAATACTGATTGCGCAACTCGGATTCGATGCCGGCGGTCAGCAGCACATTGCGGGCATGCGCCACCTGTATCAGCGAAGCGGCACGAAACACTCGCTTCATGGACCCTCCCTACGAGTCAGGCTCCTGGCCCGGCCTAGCGCAGCGACCTCAAAAAGGCGCCGACGTCGTCGCCCTTCTCCAGGGCCTCCACCAAGGCGGAGCCCACCACCACGCCGTCGACATGACCCGTGAATTGCGCCACCTGTTCGCGGGAACGGATGCCGAAGCCCGCGCATACCGGAACGCTGGAGCAGCGCTTGACTCGATCCATGTACTCCAGCACGTCGGGCGGCACCTCGGCGGATCGGCCCTTGGCCGCTCCGGTGGTGCCGGTGACGGTGACCGCGTAGACGAAACCCTTGGCTTCCCGGCACAGCATCTCCAGGCGCTCCTGCGGCGTCACCGGAGTCACCATCTGCACCAGCGCCAGACCCTCGCGCTCCAGCGCGCTCTTCAGATCGGCGCTCTCCTCAAACGGCAGATCCGGAACGATGAATCCGGCGACGCCCGCGGCGGCCGCATCCCGCGGCAACGCCTCGAGCCCCAGGCTCAACAGCGGATTCAAGTAGCTCATCAAGAGGAGGGGCGCCGCGTGCCGCGGCCGCAGCGATCTCAGTTCTTCCAATATCCACGGCAGGGTGACGCCGTCGGCCAGCGCCGCGAAGCTCGCCCGCTGAACCGTGGTTCCATCGGCCATGGGATCGGTGAAAGGCACGCCGATTTCAACCACGTCGCAGGCCTGCGCCACGGCCGCCAGGTTGGCCTTGAAGCTCGCCCGCGTCGGAAATCCCGCGGTGAGAAATCCCACCAGCGCCGGCCGCCCGCGCGCCGCCGCGTCGTGAATCGCCGCAGCGATGGTGTCGCGCGGCGCCGTCTTCAGCGCCGCGGTCATGTGCCGAAATCTTTGAGCAGCGTGCGCTGCAGAATGGGCATGTCCTTGTCGCCGCGCCCGGAGCAGCCGATGAGAATGCGCGCGCCCGGGTGCTTCTCCGCGTAGCGCCGCGCGCCGAAAAAAGCGTGGGCGCTTTCGATGGCCGGCAAGATCCCTTCGAATTTGGCGCATTCGGCGAGCGCGTCCAAGGCTTCATCGTCCATCGCCGACTCGTACGCAACCCTTCCGGTTTTCATCAAGTAGGCATGTTCGGGACCGACCCCGGAGTAGTCCAGACCCGCGGACACCGAATGAGTCTCCCGCACCTGGCCATAGGCGTCCTGCAGTATCAGGGTGTAGCTGCCCTGCAGCACCCCGGGAGTTCCGAACGTCAGGGACGCGGCATTGTCGCCGAGCCCCGCACCGCGGCCGCCGGCTTCCACGCCGATCAATTTCACCCCGGCGTCGTCCAGGAAGGGATGGAACAGACCGATGGCGTTCGAACCGCCGCCCACGCAGGCCACGACCACCTCCGGCAAGCCGCCGGCCATCTCCAGCATCTGCGCGCGCGCCTCGCGGCCGATCACCGCCTGCAGTTCGCGCACCAGGTAGGGATAGGGATGCGGCCCCACGGCCGAACCCAGGCAGTAGTAGGTGCCGTTGGGATCGGAGACCCAGTCGCGCAGAGCCTCGTCGATGGCCGCACGCAGAGTGCGGTCGCCGCCCGTGACCGGCACCACCGTGGCGCCCAGCAATTGCATGCGTCCCACGTTGGGTGCCTGCCGTTCCACATCCACCGCGCCCATGTAAACCACGCAGGGCATCCCTAACCGAGCCGCGGCGGCGGCGCTCGCGACGCCGTGCTGGCCGGCGCCGGTTTCAGCGATGATGCGCTTGGCGCCCAGGCGCTTCGCCAGCAGCGTTTGCCCCACGGCATTGTTGATCTTGTGCGCGCCGGTATGCGCCAGATCCTCGCGCTTCAGCCAGACATCCGCTCCCCAGCGCTTGCTCAGGGTGGTCGCACGCGACAAGGCGGTCGGGCGCCCGACCCAACTCTTCAGTTCATGCGAGAACTCCGCCTGGAATTCGGCGTCGTGCAAGTACCGCCCGACTCCCGCTTGCAGCCGATCGAGCGCCGGCACCAAGGTTTCGGGAACATAGCGCCCGCCGAAGGCGCCGAAGCGGCCGCGCGCATCCGGGAAATTCGGCTGCACCTCATCGCGGCGAAGCGGTGAATTCATGCATCGGTCTCCAGGCCCGCCGCCGCCGCGCGTGCCGCCCGCACGAACTCATGAATTTTTGCGGGGTCTTTGACGCCGGGAACTTCTTCGACGCCGCTGCTCACGTCCACGCCATAAGGGCGCACCGCCTGGATGGCTTCGGCCACGTTCTGCGCGGACAGGCCGCCGGCGAGAATCACCTCGGTTTGCCGCGCCAACTCGGCCGCCCGTCCCCAGTCGGCGAGCTCGCCGATGCCGCTGGAAGGACCCTCGAACAGCATGCGCGCCGGCAAGGGATTGGGCGTCTTGCGGCCGAAGCGCACCACCGGCAGTACTTTGATGTGCGCCGGAATTTTCAATTCGCGCAGATCTTCGACGTCCGTTTGAAAGTAATCCGGCTTCAATATCCGGCAGATTTCATCGACTTTCATTTGCAGCGGATGCTGCGCGACGGCGATGCGCAGCATCCCCGGCGGGGCCAGCGCGGCCAGTTGCGCGGCCTGGCCCGGAGTCACCTGCCGCGGGCTCGGCGCGAATACGAAGCCGATGGCGTCGACATTGGCTTCCGCCGCCGCCGCGACCGCATCCGCACTGGTGATGCCGCAAATTTTGATCCACATGGCGCCGAGTGTAGCCATTTAAGGATGGACTGTGCGCGTCGCGGCGAATATTTCGCGCAGCAACCGCGACGGGTCGGCTTCCGCCATCAAGGCAGTGCCGATCAGCGCCGCGCCATAGCCCAGTTGCTGCATCTGCCGCGCATCGGCGGCCGTTGCCACGCCGCTCTCGGCAACCGCCGGCAGTCCCGCCGGCAGCTTCGGCGCGAGCGCCGCGAAGCGCTCCGGCCGCACCTTCAATGTCTGTAAATCTCGACTGTTCACTCCGACCAAAATACGCTCCTCATGGTTTGTCTGATGCCGCAATTCATGCGCCAATTCCAAATCGACCTCATCGAATGCCTCCAGCAGCACGAACAAGCCCTGTGCGGCCGCGACCTGCAACAGTTCCTCGATCCGCGCACGCGGCAGCATTCGCAGGATGATCAATACGCCGCCCGCGCCGGCGGCCCGGGCTTCCAATATCTGGTAGGGATCGACCAGAAAATCCTTGCGCATCGCCGGCACGCCAAGCGGCGCCAGCACCTGCGCCGCCCGGCGCAGATGCTCGAGCGCGCCGTCGAAGCGCGAAGGTTCGGTGAGCACCGACACCGCCGCCGCGCCGCCGCGGGCATAGGCGGCGACGCGCCCCAACCAATCCTGGTTCTCGTCGCCCAGAACGCCGGCGGCCGGCGAACGCAGCTTGAGCTCGGCGATGACGTCGAAACCCAAACCCGACAGGCGCAACGGCGCGCCGGCCGGTTGAGCCCGCGCGCGGCGCTCCAGCGCCTGCAGTGACTCATGCCGCAGCGCCTCCGCCACACGCGCCGCGCTTGCGCGGGCCATCTCGTCGAGGAAGCCGCTCATGCGCCGTCCGCCGCGAATTGCTGCAGGCGGCGCAGCCATTGCTGCGCTTGGCCGCTGTCGAGGACCGCGCAGGCCCGCTCGATTCCCGCTTCCATGGACGCGGCGCGGCCGGCGATGAATAACGCAAGCCCGCATTGCAAGGTGAGTGCCGCGAAATGTGCGCCGCGGTCACGGCCCGCGAATACCTCGAGGAGCGCCGCCAGATTCGCGGCGGCGTCGCCGCCGGCCAGGTCGCTGGAACGGCAGGGTTCGATGGCCAGCTCGCTCGGGTCGATTTCGATGCGCCGAATGGCATCGCGGGTGACGTCGAACGCCAGGAAGGGACCGATCGGCGTCGCTTCGTCCCAACCTGCCGCTCCGTGCACCACCCAGGCGCGCTCGATATCCATGCCCGCCAAGGTGCCGGCCATCAGTTCGGCCGTCGGCGCATCATAGGCGCCGATCAAGCGAAAACGCGGCGCCGCGGGATTCGTCAGGGGGCCGAGCAAATTGAAGACGGTGCGGATGCCGAGCGCGGCGCGAATCGGCGCCAGCGCCTTCATCGCCGGATGATAGTAGGGCGCGAACAGAAAGGTGAAGCCGGTGGCCGCAAAGCATCGCGCGGCGCGGGCTTCGTCCAGCGGCAGAGTAAATCCCAGCTGCTCGATCAGATCGGCGCTGCCGCTGCGGCTGGAAATGGAGCGGTTGCCGTGCTTGACCACCGGCAGTCCGCAAGCGGCGGCCAGCAGGGCCGCGCCCGTCGATAAGTTCAGGCTGCCGGAGGCATCGCCGCCGGTGCCCACGATGTCGATGGCATCGAGCCCCGCCGGCAGTGCGGGCTTGCGGGCCAGGGCGCGCATGGCGCCGGCGAAACCGCGCACCTCCGCGGCGGTGACGCCCTTGGTGCGCAAGGCCGCCAACAGCGCGCCCGCCATGGCCGGCTGAACATCGGGCGTGGTCAGCCAGGTCATGAGCGTCGCGGCCTCCTCTTCGGCAAGGTCGCGGCCTTGCACCAGGTGGTCGAGAGTGTGGCGCGGGCTGGTCACGGGCTTTACGTTTTCAGGAAATTACCCATGAGAATCGGGCCGTCCGGCGTGAGCACGCTTTCCGGATGAAACTGCACCCCCTCGATGGGCAGCGAGCGATGCCGGACACCCATGATTTCGCCTTCGGCAGTGCGGGCGGTGACCTCGAGCGTGGATGGAATGCTGTCTGCCGCCGCGATCAACGAGTGATAGCGGCCGGCATCGAACTTTCCCGGCATGCCGGCATACACGCCCTTGCCGTCGTGCATCACGGGCGACACCTTGCCGTGCATCAGCCGCGCGGCGCGCACCACCTTGCCGCCGAACACCTCCACCAAGGATTGATGGCCCAGACAGACGCCGAAGATCGGTATGCGTCCGGCGAACGCCTCGATCATGCGCATCGAAATTCCCGCGTCTCGCGGGGTCCCGGGTCCGGGTGAGATGACCAGATGGGTGTGATCCAGCGCCAACGCCTCGTCGACCGCGATCGCATCATTGCGATGCACGTCGACCTGCGCTCCCAGCACCAGGAATGCCTGCACCAGGTTGTAAGTGAAGGAGTCGTAGTTGTCGATCAGCAAAATCTTGGGCCGCATGTTTACAGACCCCCCGCCGCGAGCTCGAGTGCACGCCGCAACACGGCGCTCTTGGCCATCAATTCAGCGTATTCGGCTTGGGGCGAGCTGTCGGCGACGATGCCGCCCCCCGCCTGATAACTGTAGGAGTCGCCGCGAAACACCAAGGTGCGGATGGTGATCGCCTGATCCATGTCGCCGCGCCGGCCGAAGTATCCCACCGTTCCGCCGTAGAGCTGCCGCCCCACCGGCTCGAGCTCGTCGATGATTTCCATGGCGCGCACCTTCGGCGCGCCCACCAGAGTGCCGGCGGGAAAAGTCGCGGCGAACAGATCGAAGGCATCCTGTCCGCCGGCCAACCGTCCGTTGACGCCGCTGACGATGTGCATGATGTGGCTGTAACGCTCGATCACGCGGTACGGATCGACCGCCACCGAGCCCGCGGTCGCGACCCTGCCCAAGTCGTTGCGCGCCAAGTCCACCAGCATCACATGCTCGGCATTTTCTTTCGGGTCCCCGAGCAGCTCCGCCTCCAACGCGGCATCGTGCGCCGCGTCGGCGCCGCGCGGACGCGAGCCTGCGATGGGGCGCAATTGCGCGAAGCCGCCGTGGCACTTGACCAGGGCTTCGGGCGACGAGCCCACCACGGTGATGTCGCCGAGCTCGCAGAAATACATATAGGGTGAGGGATTGAGCAGCCGCAGCGCGCGATACACCTCGAAGGGCGCGAGTGCGTGACGCCCCTCGAAACGCGACGCCAGCACCAGCTGATAGACGTCGCCGGAGGCGATGTATTCCTGCGCCCGCCGCACCCGCTCGGCATGCTCAGGTTCGGTCAGCGAGGGGCTCGCCGGCGAGAAACGCCCGGGCGCGAGAATGACCGGCACCGCGCCGCGTAGTGCCTTGATCACCTCGCCGCGCAGGCTCTGCCGCTCGGCCTCGCTGCCGTCATGCAGCAGCGCCACCGTGCGGGTCAGGTGATCGAACACCAGCAAGGAGCGCGGCGCGACATAGTGCGCGTGCGGCGTGTCGGTGGCATCGAGACTGCGCCCGGGCACGCGCTCGAAATAGCGGACCGAGTCGTAGGCGGTATAGCCGACCAAACCGCCGAGCAGGGGCACCCCCGGCACTTCCGGCAGCGGTTTCGGTGCCTGCGCCAACGCGCCCCGCAAGGCATTCAGGAATTCGAGCTTGTTCTTCGGCCGCGGCGAATGGGTGCCGCCGACGGTGAGTCCGGCGGCGTCCAAACGCACCTCCAGGCACTCGCCGAATCCGATGAAGGAATAGCGCGCGAGCCGCTCGCCGCCCTCGACGCTCTCGAGCAAGAATCTTGGCCGGAACGGCGCCAGCTTCAGATACGCCGATACCGGCGTGTCGAGATCGGCTGCGATGTCAAAAGGAGGCTTCATGCGGCAAACCTGCAAATCTTACGGACAATAAAAAACCCACCACCGGCGTTGAGGCGGAGATGGGTTCTGGAGACCGACGAACTAGATGAAAAAGACCGACCAGCGCCCACGCCTCAAGAGCGGTTGCGCCACCACCAATCGTTGCGAACAATGCGTGAAGTCGGCATGCGAGGAGTATCGCCTTCCGGGGCGAGCAGCGTCAAGCGGGGGCCTGCTGGAGCCGTTTCCCTCAGCCCGCGGCCTTGAGGGTCTTCTTGAAGCGGCGGGTGAGTTCGACGAACCGTGGGGTGAGGCCGATGTCCTCGTAAACCGGATCGCCTTGATCGTCGCGCGAAATGACTTTGGGACCGCGCTCATAAGGGATGGCAGCCTCGATTTCGTCGATCGCAGCATGCAGCAGGTCGGTCACGATGACTTCGACGGGCTGGCCCGGAAACAATTCGGCCAGGGCCTGCAGCCGCGCGGCATCGTCCAATGCCAGGCGAATCGCATATTCCTTGGCGGTGCGCGGCGGCGCCGGATCTTTCTTCCAACGATCGAGTAAGGGCTTGAATTTCACGACTACCCCGCCATACCAGAGAATTGCGCATTATAGACCGCGGGCTTGGGACCCGCCGGTGACCGATGTCCCAGACCAGCGGAGACAGCATGAGCGAGGCGGCGAATAGCGACGAGCGGGGCTGGGCGATGGCGACCCACCTGTGCGGACTGCTGTGGGTGTTGGGCAGCGGCGGCCTGATTTTTCCTCCCTTCGGCGGCCTGGCGCTGTTCACCATCTTGGGCCCCCTGATCATTTTGTCGGCGAAGGGACAATCCATGCCCTTTGCGGCGTCCCAAGCCAGAGAATCGCTGAATTTCCAGATCACGGTCTGGCTGCTGGGGCTGGTGTTCGCCCTGTTGACCGTGGTGCTCATCGGCTTTTTGTTGTTGTGGATTCTGGGAGTCGTGAACCTGGTGTTCGTCATCATCGCGGCGATCCGGGTGAGCGACGGCACGCCCTACCGCTATCCCTTCTGTCTGCGATTGGTGAAGTAGTCAGACCTTGGCGGCGCATCCCCCCATCGAACACGCGGGCTCGCCGCACGCGGGCCGGACGCCGCCGGCCGATTCGGCCGGGCCGCCGCGCAGTTTGTTTGGGGTGTTTGCCTATGGCGGCCGCGCCCTCGACCTCGTCTGGACCACCAACAAGACGCTCAGCATCGCGCTGGCCGTACTCACTCTGATCGCCGGCGTTCTGCCCGCGGCAATCGCCTTCATCGGCGCGCAGATCGTCGATGCCGTCATCCATGCGGCCGAGTTGCACCGGCACGCGGGCGGCACTCAGCTCGCTCCGGTGTTCAAGTACGTGGGGCTCGAGGCGTTGTTGGTCGCCGCCTCCTCCATGGCTCAGCGCGGCATCTCTCTGTCGCAATCCCTGCTGCGCGCGCAGCTCGGGCAACGCGTCAACGTCATGATTTTGGAAAAGGCGCTGACGCTGGACTTGACTCAATTCGAAGACTCCGAGTTCTACGACAAGCTGACCCGCGCGCGCCGCGAAGCATCGAGCCGGCCCTTGAGTCTGGTGATGCGCACATTCGGCCTGTTGCAGAACGCAATCTCGCTGGTGTCCTTCGGCGGCTTGCTGATCCGGTTTTCCCCGTGGGCCGTCGCGCTGCTGATACTGGCCGGATTGCCCGCCTTCCTGGCGGAGGCGAAATTCTCGGGCGAGGCCTTTCGCCTGTTCCGCTGGCGCGCCCCCGAATCCCGCATGCAAATCTATTTGGAATCGGTGCTGGCGCGCGAGGACAGCGCCAAGGAGGTCAAGCTGTTCGAGCTGGGGCCCCGCCTGCTGGATCGCTACCGCGACATTTTCACCCGCTTGTACCGCGAGGACCGCGACCTCACGTTGCGCCGCGACTCCTGGGGCTTTGGCCTAGGGTTGGTGGGCACCGCGGCGCTGTACGGCGGCTACGCATGGATTGCCGCGGAAACGGTGTTGGGCGCCATGACGGTCGGCCAGATGACCATGTATCTGATGCTGTTTCGCCAGGGGCAAACGGCCGTGAGCGCCGCCCTGTCCGCGGTCAGCGGTCTGTACGAAGACAATCTCTATCTGTCGAACCTGTTCGAGTACCTCGAGCAGCCCATCGGCAGCAGCAGCGGCCACGCGTTGCACGGTCCGAGTCCCGGGGACGGGATCCGCTTCGAGGGCGTGGAGTTCGTCTATCCCGGCGCCGCGGCTCCGGCACTCTCCGGCATCGATTTGCATGTGCGGCCGGGAGAGAGCCTGGCGCTGGTCGGCCAGAATGGCTCCGGCAAGACCACCCTGATCAAACTGCTCACCCGGCTCTACCAACCCACTCGCGGCCGGATCCTCTTGGACGGACTCGACCTGAAGGATTGGGACGAGTCCACGCTGCGGCAGCGGATCGGCGTCATTTTCCAGGACTTCGCGCGCTACCAAATGCTGGTGGGCGAGAACATCGGCGCCGGGGACGTGCGCGCCTTCGAGGACGAGGCGCGCTGGCGCAGCGCCGCCGCTCAAGGCCTGGCCGCGGAATTCGTCGAGAGTCTGCCGGCCGGCTATCACACGCAATTGGGCAAATGGTTCAAGGACGGCCGGGAACTGTCCGGCGGTCAATGGCAGAAAATCGCGCTGGCGCGGGCGTTCATGCGCAACGAAGCCGACATCCTGGTGCTCGACGAGCCCACGGCCGCCATCGATGCGGGCGCCGAGGCCGAAGTCTTCGAGCATTTCCGCGAGCTCACCCGCAACCGCATTGCCATCGTCATTTCACACCGGTTCTCGACCGTGCGCATGACGGACCAAATATTGGTGCTCGAGGAAGGCCGTATCGTCGAGCGCGGCAGCCATGAGTCGCTGATGGCGGCGGACGGCCGGTATGCGAAACTATTCACCTTGCAGGCACGCGGGTATCGTTAAGCATGCTCATTAGTACTTCGGTTCGCAGCCCCCGCCCCTGGCTGGGTGCGGTGGTTGTCGGCGTGTTGGCCTCGAGCGCCTGTCACCGCGGCACGCCGCAGGGCGTCGCGGCGGCGGCCGGCGGCACGCCGTCCGTGCCCATGGGCTTGTACCGCGCCGTGCTGAGTTTGCCGGGAGGCGAATTGCCGGTGGGGCTCGATCTCGAGCGCGACGGCGCGGCGACCGTCGGCTATCTGATCAACGGCCCGGAGCGGGTCAAGCTCGAAGAAGTCACGGTCGCCGGCACGCACCTGGAGATTCGCATGCCGGGCTATGAGAACCGTCTCATCGCCGATGCCAGGGGCGATGAACTGCAGGGCGAAGTAATTCTGGTCAAGCTGGGCGGCAAACAGCAGCACATCCCGCTGCATGCCCGCCGCGGTCAGGCGTTCCGCTTCTTCGAGGCGGCCGCGACCGACAACGCCGATGTGTCGGGCCGCTGGCGGATCACCTTCACCGACGACGACGGCAAGCCGGAGGCGGCCGTCGGAGAATTCACCCAGTCCCATGACAGCGTCGCCGGCACTTTCCTGGCCGAGACCGGCGATCACCGCTACCTTGCGGGTCAGGTCAAGGGCGACGAACTGTACCTGTCCGCCTTCGACGGCGCCCATGCCTTCTTGTACAAGGCAACCTTGGCCGCCGACGGCGGGATCGCCGGCGATTTCTGGGTGGGATTGGCGCATCACGAACGCTGGAGCGGCCGGCGCGACCCCAAGGCGGCGCTGCCCGACGCGTACTCGCTCACCAAGATGCGCGGCGGCTCCAAGCATTTCGACTTTGCATTCCCCGATCTCGCCGGCAACACGGTGAGCTCCCGCGATCCGGCGTTTCACGGCAAAGTGCTGATCGTCGCGCTGGCCGGTAGCTGGTGTCCCAACTGCCATGACGAGGCGGCATTTCTCGAGCCGCTGTATCGGGAGTACCGGGGCAAGGGTGTGGAAGTCGTGTCCCTGATGTTCGAGCACTTCGGCGACTTTCCGCAGGCCGCCGAGGCAACGCACCGCTTCCGGCAGCATTACGGCATCGAATACACCACGTTGATCGCCGGCATTTCCAACAAGGACGAGGCCTCGAAGAAGCTGCCGATGCTGGAGCGCGTATACGCCTTTCCCACGACGATTTTCCTCGACCGCAAGGGCAACGTGCGCAAGATCCACACGGGTTTTTCCGGACCCGCCACCGGCGAACACTACACCGAGTTCGTCGACGAGGTGAAAACCACGCTGGCCCAACTGCTGGCGGAGTCGTAATGCCGTCCTTCGATGTCGTCTCCGAAATCGATACTCATGAATTGACCAATGCCGTCGATCAGGCAATCCGCGAGCTCGGGCAGCGTTTCGATTTCAAGGGCACCAACGCGGCATTCGAGCTGGAAGAGACCACCGTGACCATGATCGCGCCGGCGGATTTTCAGCTCAAACAGATGCTGGAGATTCTCAGGCTGCGGATCGCCAAGCGCGGCATCGACATAGCCTGTCTCGAGGTGAAGGATCCGGAGGTCAATCTCGCCAGAGCCAAACAGCTCGTCATCCTCAAGCACGGAATCGACGCCGATGCGGGCCGGAAGGTGTCGCGGCTGATCAAGGATTCGAAGCTCAAGGTGCAGGCGCAGGTCCAGGGCGACAAGGTGCGGGTCACGGGCAAGAAGCGCGACGATTTGCAGGAAGCCATCGCCTTTCTGCGCAAGGCCGACGTCGGAGTCCCCCTGCAGTTCAACAATTTCCGCGACTGAACCCGTGAGCGGCCGGCGGCGGGCCGCTAAGGCGTGGTTGCCGACAATTCCCGGTAGCTCTCCGGAGTCATTGACGGCAGCTTGCGCACGAAGGCGACGATCTCCCACGTCGCCGCATCGTCGAGCGTCTTGCCCCAGGCCGGCATGGCGCTCATTTTGATGCCGTGCTTGACGATCCAGAACGCGCGCTGTGCCGGCTGCACCTCCTCCTGCGAAAGGTTAGGCGGATGCGGATACAACCCGGCGCGAATGGCGGACTTGGCGATGCCCGGCGCCAGGTGACAGCCGGCGCAGAGCGCCGCGTACTGCCGCGCACCGGCCGCGATTCCCGCGGGGTCGTCGACGGCGGTCACCGGGATGGCGCGCGCGCGGACCTCGATGGAGCGCTCGCGCAATTGCTCGATGATGCTCAGCGTCAATCTCGTGTGATGATCGTCGGCGCGGATGTCGTAGGATCCCGACTCGATGAACAGGCCGCCGCCGGCCGCGAGCGCCGCCAGAGTGGCGGCGACGATCAACAGTACTCTTGCCGGGGCCATCGACGTACTCACTGCACCACGATCGTTCCGACCATGCGCGGATGAATCGAGCAGGTGAAATGATAGGTGCCCGGTTTGTCGAACTTGAACGAGAAACTCTCGTTGGTGTCCATGGCGCCCGAGCGGAACAGTCCGGCGTCGCTGACCACCGTGTGCGGCTCATCGTCGAGGTTGGCCCAAGTCACCGAGGCGCCGGCTTTGACCGTCAAGGTGTTCGGCGTGAACATGAAGTCCTTGACCACGATCCGATTCGGATCGGGCGTTTCCGCGATCGACGGTGCGCACAGCATCATTCCCCACAGCATCATGGCGCCGGCGGCGATGGACCATGATCGGCGCTGCACAATGTTCACGCGCTAAGCCTCCAGCGTCATGTCGCTGAGCGCCAATGAGCGCGGATGCTTCACCACCGACACGCGGGTGACTCCGAGCATCTGCGCCAATTGGCCCGCCGGCACTTTCAGAGGGCCGGGACCGGAGCCGACGCCGGCCGCGGGTTGTGGATAGGCGGTGGAGCGGGCGGTATGAAACGTGATGTTGCCCTCGACCTTTTGCACGATTTGGTGAATGTGTCCGTTCAGCACCGTGACGGAGCCGAAGCGCCGCAAGGGTTCCATCAGTTGGTCCGCATCGCCGGTGCCCCAGCCCCAGGGTTCATAAATCGTCCACAGCGGCATGTGCGCAAAGACGACGATGGGAGTGCTGGCGGAGCGCGCCTTCAGGTCGGCGGTTACCCACTGGAGCTGCTCGGCGCCCAGAGTGCCGAGCCCGCCCGGCTTGAATTGCAGCACATTGATGAGCCCGATGAAATGCACGCCGGCGTGATCGAAGCTGTAGTAGCCCTTGTTGCCGGACGCCTTGCCGAACCGGTTGAAGTATTCCGTCACGGTGGCGTCCGTGGTGTCGTGCTCGCCCGGCACCGTGTGCATCTCGGTCGTGCGCAATGGCGAGAACAGCTGTTGCGCCAGGTCGAACTCCGCCGGCTTGGACAGGTGCGTGATGTCGCCGGTGTGAATGATGAGCGCCGGCTGTTCGGACAGACCGTTCACCAGGCCGATGGTCTGGGTGAGCGTGCCGTTGACGTCCGGATTCGCGTCCTTGTTGAAACCGATGTGGGTGTCGCTGATCTGCACGAACAGCGGTTTCCCCAAGCCGGCCGTGCCCTTCTTGTCGGACGCGGCCATGGCCAGATCGATCGGCGTGAATACGCCGCCCGACAGTGCGAACAGAGTACCGGCCCCGCCGTAGGCCAGACATTTCAAAGCATTGCGGCGTGATTGCAGCGACTTGTCTTCCACCGGAGTCTCCTGTTGGGCGTTTCAGGAGAGAAGACTTCGCCTCGAGCGAGTTTATTCCCTGAGCAAGCGCACCAGTCCCGACAGCTCGTCCCAGCCGGTGTCCGAAACGGCACAGTAGGTGAGATCCCCCGCCCTCCAGAAGGCCAGGTGATAGCCGCCGCGGGTCATGTTGTCCGGCAATGCGCCATGGTTGTCGGCCCAGCTGAAGACATTGATCACATGGGCGCCGTGCTGGTAGACCACGACCGCCGAGCGCTGATGATCCAGATAATCCACGCGGCCGCCGATGAGCCGATACCCTTGCAGCTCGAAGTCGGCAACCACCGGAGACACATCCGCGTGCCCCGCGAACCATGGCTTCACGGTGTGCTTGTCGGTGGACACGACGTCGATGAGATGCGCCGGCATCAGCGAACGCACGTGGGCGTTCACCAATTGGTCGGGCAGCGGATTGGTGAGCCGCGGCACCAACAGGAACAGCGCCAGGGCCGCCGCGATCGCCGTGCCGCCCGCTCCGCCGAGTGCGCCCGCCCAGAACGGCCGCAAACGGCGGGGCCTCGCGGTGAGCACGCGGGGCCGCGAATCCTCACGCGGCCGCGAATCCTCACGGGGGCGCGAATCCTCCTCGTCCAGCGTCCGCATGATTTGGGCGCGCAGCGCCGGCGGCGCCTGCACGTAGCCCGTATCCCGGCGCAGCACGATGCGCACGGTCTCGAGATCCTTGAGCAGGGCACGGCATTCGGCACAATGCTCGACGTGGCGCTCGATATCGGCGGCCGAGACAGCGTCCACCTCGCCGTCGAAAAACGCCTGCACCCGCAACACTTCAGCGCACTGCACGCGGCTCTCCCTCGGCTTCCTGCAGCCATAGCGCCTTGAGCGCGGCCCGCGAGCGCGCCAGCCGCGACATGACCGTGCCGATGGGCACGTTCGTGACCTGCGCGATCTGGCGATAGTCCATTTCCTCGATCTCGCGCAGCATCAACACGGTGCGGTGCTCTTCGGGCAATGCCGCAATCAGCCGATCGAGCGTCCGCTGCTCGTCGCGGCGGATCGAGTCATCTTGCGGATCGGGCGTGGTCGCGGTCATGGCGTAGCCGTCCTGCGCATCGTTTTCCTCGGGTAGCGGCACAAAGGCGCGGCGTTGCCGCTGCTGCAGTGCCGTCGAATGGCAATTTCTCACGATCGTCAGCAGCCACGCCTTCACGTCGGAGCCTCGCAATGTGTCAAAGCCGCGAAAGGCGCGCAGGATGGCGTCCTGCACGACGTCATCCGCATCGCCGGGCGCATGCGACAACCACCGTGCAAACCGGTACGCGGCGTCCAGGTGCGGCAAAACCTGCACCTCGAATCGGGCGCGTTTCTCATCCATGACTGTGAAGACTCATTGCCGTCGTATTTTATTCCCTAATAAGGGGTACGCGGCTCACCGGCGCAGAAAGTAGGGGACGGCGATCAGCAAAACCCCGATGCCGACCAACAGCATCACATTGGATACGAAGTACGGGTACACCATCAGGCCGACTCCGCAGATCAGCGGCACCACGGCTCCCTGCCTCCTGCCATAGATGGCAAACCCTAGCCCGATCGAGCTGAACAGCAGTCCCCAGAGCAGCGTGGCTTGCACGGCCACAGTATAAGATCGGCCGGTGAAAACTGCTGAATTGAGGATTTAAGGTGCGTGGACTGTTGGCCGCTGCGCTGCTGCTGGCAAGCCCCCATGCCCGCATTGTGGGCTATGCCACCGACTGGGCGCCGGCCCAAAATGCGCAGGCCGACAAGATCAATACCCTGATTTTCGCCTTCGCCCAGGTGGTGGATGGCCGGGTGACGCTCGATCAGGCCGCTCAAGAGCGCTTGGCCCGGCTTATGGCAGTCAAGGCAGCGCATCCCGCGCTCCAGGTGACAATCTCGGTGGGCGGCTGGGGCGCCGGCGGATTCTCCGAGGCGGCGAGCAGCGCCGCCGGGCGGCGGCTGTTCGCGGACAGCGCCGCGCAACTGCTGGCCGTGCACGGCGCGGACGGCCTCGACGTTGATTGGGAATATCCGGGGCACGGCGAATCCGGCATCCATAGCTCCCCGCAGGACCGGACCCATTTCACTCTGCTGCTCGACGCCGTGCGCGCGAGCCTCGACCAGGCCGGCGCCGCTCAGGGCCGCGCCCGCCGCTACACGCTCAGCATCGCCGCCGCCGACGGCCCTTTCGTCAGCGGCATCGACATCCCGGCGGTGACGCCGTTGCTCGACTGGTTCAACTTGATGACCTATGACTTCGTCAACAGCCTGACCCCCAACACCGGACATCACAGCGGCCTTAAGGCCGCGGGGATTGCGCCCGCCGACGCGCGCACGGCCGAACGCGCGGTGCGGCAATTCCTGAGCGCCGGCGTCCCCGCCGGCAAATTGCTGATCGGCGCGGCGTTCTATGGACGCGAGTTCGCCGGCGTGCAGGCGGATCACCAGGGTCTGTACCAACATTACGACCATTATCAGGGCGAGCTTCCATGGCCGCAGCTCAACAAGGACTACATCGGCAAAAACGGCTATGTGCGCTACTGGGATGCGGCCGCGCAGGCGCCGTGGCTGTGGAATGCGGGTCTGCGGCGCTTCATCAGCTACGACGATCCTCAGTCGATCGCCGCCAAGACCGCCTACGTCAAGACCAGGCACCTGGGCGGCATCATGTACTGGGAACAGAGCCTGGACCCCGGCGGAGAACTGCTCGAGGCCCTGTCGCGGGGATTGCGCTAGCCGCTACTTCGCGGGCGGCGGCTTTGCCGGCTCTATTCCCTTCGAGTAGATCACGGTGCCGTCCAACTTGACGATGATGGCATCGATGTCGTCGATCCGATTGTAGATCTCCATGGCCTTCTCCGGCCCCAGCACGAATGCCGTCTTGGACAACCCGTCGGTGCGGGTGGCATACGGACCGATCACCGTGGCGCTGCGCACCTTGCTCGCCGAATGGCCGGTGTGCGGATCGATGATGTGGTGATAGCGCACGCCGTCTTCCTCGAAGAACCGCTCATAGTCGCCCGAGGTCGATATCGCCGCATCGACCAAAGGGATCCGCGTGATCACCTCACCCTCGCCCTTGCGCGGATCACGAATGCCGACCATCCATGGCTTGCCGAATCGATCGCCGATGATGCGGCTGTCGCCGCCTGCGGAAACATACGCCCGGGTAAAGCCGAACGACTTCAAGACATCGATGCCCCGGTCGACCGAGTAGCCCTTGGCGATGCCGCCTAGATCGATGCGCACCCCCTTCTGTGAGAATTGCACCGTCTGCTGCTTCGGATCGAGCAGCACATGGCGAAAATTCACCGCCGGCAACGCCTTGTCGATTTGCGCTTCGTCCGGGTGCACGTGTTTGCGGAAGTCATACAGATAACCGACGCTGGCGTAGGTAATGTCGAAGGCGCCGTCGCTGATGACCGAATACTCCTTGGCCGTGGTCAGCAAATCGAATAATTCCTTGCTGATCCGCATGGGTCCGTCCGCCGCCTTGGCGTTGACCTGGGACACCTCGCTGGTGGGCTTGTAGGTGCTCATCGAGTCGTCGATGTGCCGCATCTCATCGAGCACCGCGTCGATTGCCTTCTCGGCCTTGTCCTTGTCGTCGGCCCAGAGCTCGACGGTGATCCGCGTCCCCATGATGCCGTCGGTAATCCGCCGCACCCATTCCGCATGAGCCGGCGCGGCGATGCACGCGGACGCCAGGATGAATGCGGCCCAAAAAACCCGGGACTTCGGCGCTTGTGGTTTCATGTGCAAATCCTAACGGGTTTCGGGCCGGCGCCGCCATTGCAAGATCACCAGCGCGCTGCCCACCATGCCGCCCAGATGGGCGAAATGCGCGACCCCCGATTGGCTGCCGGTCACGCCTTGAAACAGCTCGAGGGCGGCATACAGCGTGGCGAACAGCCAGGTCGGCATTGGGATAATGAAATACACCGCGACCTTGCTCTTCGGAAACATGACGGCATAGGCCAGGATCAAGCCGAAGACTCCGCCGGAAGCGCCGATGGTCGGGCCCGGCGGCTCGCCGAACAACAAGGGCACCGTCAACTGCGCGAGCGCCGCGGTGACCACCGAGGCGAAGTAGCAGGCGAGCAAGCGCCGCGGACCTACGTATCGTTCGATGCCTTCGCCGAACATCCACAGCCCGAACATGTTGAACAGCAGATGCCAGTAGTTCTCGGTACTATGCAGGAACGCGTACGTAACGATCTGCCAGACATGAAAATTGGACTGGCCGTCGACGGGTTGCAGCGGCCACAGCGCGAACAGCAGGTCGAGCGCGCCATGCGATTGGATCTGCAGTAGGTACACCAGTACGTTGGCGGCGATCAAAATTTTGACGGCGGAAATCTTCATGTATGGCTGTGGATTCTACCCGTGATGGCGGCCGCCCTGTCGTGAAAGCGGTATTCCTGGATTACGACACCGTGTCCGCCGGCGATCTGGACTTGACGGCCTTGCGCGCCGCCGTCGGCGAGCTGCTCCTGTGCGATTCGGATGATGCCAAGACCGCCGAACGCATTCACGACGCGGAAATCGTCCTGCTGAACAAGGTTGAGTTGTCGCGCGGCCTGCTGCAAGGCGCGCCCAAACTCAAATTGATCGCCGTCGCCGGCACCGGCACCAACAACATCGACGTCGCCGCGGCGCGCGAGCTGGGTATCGCCGTGTGCAATGTGCGCGGCTACTGCACCTCCTCGGTGGTGCAGCATGTATGGGCGCTGATCTTGAGCCTCACTCAGCATGTGTCCGACTACGCGCAGACCGCGCGCAGCGGCTGGATTCAAAACGAAGCGCTGATGGTGCAGGCCCATCCGATCCGCGAACTCGAGGGGCGGATTTTCGGCGTGGTCGGCTGGGGCGACTTGGGCCGCGGCGCGGCGCGCATCGCCGCAGGCTTCGGCATGCAGGTCCTGATCGCGAACCGGCGCGGCGCGAGCCTACAGGCGGACCGCGTCGAGCTGGAGCAACTCTTGGGCCTGGCGGACATCGTCTCCCTGCATTGCCCGCTCAACGACTCCACCCGCGGCCTGATCGGCGCCCGCGAACTTAAGCTGATGAAACCCGACGCGCTGCTGATCAATACCGCTCGAGGCGGATTGGTGGACGGCCGCGCGTTGGCGGCCGCACTCAAGGCCGGCAGGCTGGGCGGCGCCGGCATCGACGTGCTGCCCCAAGAGCCGCCGCCCGCAGGCGAGCCCTTGCTGGATCCCGGCATTCCGAATTTGATCTTGACGCCGCACGTGGCGTGGGCGGCGCAAGAAGCCCGTCAGCGCTGCGTCGACGAGATGGCCGCCAATATCAGGGAATTCCTGGGCGGCGGCCGCCGCTCACGGGTCGATTGACGGCCACGCGCGGCGGCGCCGCGCGCATTCAGCCCCTGGCGGCTTTCTTTTCCCGCTTCGCGGCGCGCTTCTCTTCCAATGTCTTGGCCGGCTTCTTCTTGTCCTCTTTCTTTCGATCCATGCCCTTGCCCATGACTCACTCCTCTGTTGGTCGACCTAGGGAATACTAATTCTTTGGCTTGCGGCGGCTCAACATCTTGCGTTCAGCATGCCGGCCGGCCGCAGCCCGCGGCGGCTTCGGCGGCTTTTCGCTGACCCGGCTGATACGCAGTTCACGGCCCGCCACGCGCACCTTCTGCAAGTCCTTGAAAATCTGCTTCGGCATGCCTTCCGGCAGGTCGACGAAGCTGTGATCCTCGCGAATGTCCACCCGGCCGATGTGCACGCCCTCGATCCCCGACTCGTTGGCGATGGCGCCCACGATATTGCCGGGCTTGATTCCATGTACCGACCCCACTTCGAGGCGAAAAGTTTCCATCAGGCCGGCGGCGGATTTGGCTCTGGGCTTGTGGGTGTCCTCGGCAGCCGCCGCGTCGCGTGCGTGCGATCGTTCAGGCGCCGGCGGCCGTTCGGCTGCGTGCGCTCTTTCGGCTGCAAGCGGCCGTTCGGGCGGCCGAGGCGCCTGCGCTTCCGCGGGCCGCTCCGGCTTTCCCGCCAGCAACAGCGGCGTCGCGCCCTGCGACAGGCTCGCCAGCGCCGCGGCGATGTCGATGAGCGGCAGACCGGTCTCCGCTTCCAATTGCTCCAAAATGGGCCGAAAGGCGCTGGCGCCGCCCGACGGCAGGGTCTCGATGACCCGCTGTTTGAATTTGGCGATTCGCAGTGTATTGACCGCATCCACGGTGGGCAGGTTCATCTGTTCGATGACTTGCCGGGTGGCGCGTTCGATGGCGCGCAGCATATTGCGCTCGCGGGGCGCGATGAACAGGATGGCCTCGCCCTTGCGCCCGGCCCGGCCCGTGCGCCCGATGCGGTGCACGTAGGATTCCGTGTCGTAGGGGACGTCGTAGTTCACCACATGGCTGATGCGCTCGACGTCGAGGCCGCGCGCCGCGACATCGGTGGCGACCACGATGTCGATTTGGCCCGCCTTCAGTCGAGCAACGGTCCGCTCGCGTAGGGGCTGAGGAATGTCGCCGTTGAGGGGCGCGGCGGCAAAGCCGCGCGCTTCGAGCTTCTCGGCCAGCTCGACCGTCGCCTGCTTGGTGCGGGTGAACACCAGCATGCCGTCGAAAGTCTCGGCCTCGAGAATCCGGGTCAACGCATCCAGCTTGTGCATGCCGCTGACCATCCAGTACCGCTGGCGGATATTGGTGGCCGTGCTGGTCTTGCTCTTGATGGTGATTTCAGCCGGCGAGCGCAGATGTTTGGCGGCGATGCGCCGAATCGGCGCCGGGATGGTGGCCGAGAACAGCGCCACCTGCCGCTGCGGCGGCGTTTGTTCGAGGATGCTTTCGACGGCGTCGATGAATCCCATCCGCAGCATTTCATCGGCCTCGTCCAGCACCAGCAGCGTCAATCCCGAGAGCTTCAGGGTGCCGCGGTTCATGTGATCGATGACCCGGCCCGGGGTGCCCACGACCACGTGCACGCCGCGCCGCAGGGCGTTGAGCTGCGGCTGATAGCTTTGGCCGCCATAGATGGGCAGCACGTGGAACCCCCTCAAATGCGCGGCGTATTTCAGAAACGCCTCGGCCACTTGCAGGGCGAGTTCGCGGGTGGGCACCAGCACCAGAACCTGCGGCTCGTGCTTGGACAGGTCGATGCGCGTCAATGCCGGCAGCGCAAACGCGGCGGTCTTGCCGGTGCCGGTCTGGGCCTGCCCCAGCATGTCGACTCCGGACAGCAGCACGGGAATGGTCGCGGCCTGAATCGGCGACGGCGACTCGTAGCCCACGTCGGTCAACGCCTTGAGCACCGGCTCCGAGAGTGCAAGGTCGCGGAAACTCGGCGCGCTTAGGATTTCGTCGGCGGGAACTGCACTCATAGGAATCGCCGTAGAAGTAAGGAGCGGCAAGTCTAGCGGTTTGACCGGGTATTGCTACCATGTGCGCATGGGTCGCATATTCGAAGTCAGAAAGCACGCGATGTTTGCCCGTTGGAACCGGATGGCAAAGCAGTTCACCCGCGTGGCCAAGGACATTGCTATTGCAGTGCACGCGGGCGGCCCCGATCCGGCGTCGAACCCCACGCTGCGCCGGGTCTTGCAGAATGCCCGCGCCGTCAACATGCCCAGGGACAAGACCGACGCCGCGATTCGCCGCGCCTCGGGCAAGGAGGCGACCAATTATCAGGAAGTCATTTACGAGGGCTATGCGCCGCACGGCGTCGCCTTGCTGGTGGAGACCGCGACCGACAACCCCACTCGCACCGTGGCCAGTGTGCGCAATATCTTCGCCAAGGGCGGCGCCAATCTCGGCACCACGGGCAGCGTCAGCTTCCTGTTCAAGAAAATGGGCGTGTTTCGTCTGGATCCCGGTACCGTCAAGGATCACGATGAACTGGAACTGGACTTGATCGACTATGGGCTCGAAGAGATGGGCGACAGCACGGGGGAGAAGGGCGAACCGCAGCTGGTGATTCGCGGCGCCTTCAATGATTTCGGCAGGCTGCAAGAAGCTCTCGAGAAGCGCGGCCTGACGCCGCTGTCGGCGGAGCACGAATTTATTTGCGCCGTGCCCGTGGAGCTTCCCGAGACCCAGGCGGCCGAGGTGCTGGAGCTGATCGACAAGCTCGAGCAGGACGATGACGTGCAAAAGGTCTTCCATTCCCTGGCATGAAGGATTGTTCATCCTGTCATCCCCCTCGAGGGGGTCGCGTTGTTCTTCTTGAGGACGCAAAACTTCAAGGAGTTCAGGTCATGAGTCTATTTAAAACATTGATTTCATTGAGTATTCTCGCAGTCTCCATGACCGGTTGCGTGGTCGCCCCAGCGGGCTACTATCACCGCGGATACTACGGCCCGCGCGTGGCCGTCGTGGCGCCGGCACCCGTCGTGGTGGTGCGCCCGTACCGCTGATCCGCAGGTTCGTCCCAGGGCGGAGCGGGGGCGTTAAGCTCGTGTAATATCGGGCTGATTATGGCAACTCACCCGTTCCGCCTCGTCAATGTCTTCACTCACCAAGGCGGCGCCCTCACCGGCAATCCACTCTGCGTATTTGAGAACGGCGCCGACTTCGATACGGAGGTCATGCAGGCCCTGGCGCGGCAATTCAATTTGTCCGAGACCACCTTCATTCTGCCCGCCGCGGACGCCGACGCGCGCGTGAGGATCTTTACCCCGAGCTACGAGATGCCGTTTGCCGGACATCCCACCCTGGGGACGGCGCATGTATGCCGCGCCCTCAAACTGGGAGGCGATTCGCTGCGTTTGGAAATGCAAGCCGGCCTGATCGCCGTGCGCGCCCGCGGCGATCGCTGGACCTTGACCGCTCCCGTGCCGACCTGGCGGGAATTCGATGATTCGCGCCTCGTCCTGGCGCAGGCGCTGGGGGTCAGGCCGCAGGATATCGGCGAACGGCCCCTGTGGATCAAGGCCGGCAAGGAACAATTGGTGGTGCCGCTCACCTCGATCGACGCGGTGCGGCGGGCCGCACCGCAGGCGGCCGCCATGCGGCAGATTCACAGTGAAGACGGCATCAGCATGGCCTATGTGTTTGCGCACGGCGGCGCCGGTACGGCATTGGCGCGTTTTTTCTTCCCGCAAGGCTCGGCGATTCTCGAGGATCCGGCCACCGGCTCCGCGACCGCCAACTTCGGCGGCTGGTGTTTGGCGATGCAGCTGCCGCTGCCGGTGAACCTGCAGATCTCGCAGGGAGAGTTCGTGGGCCGGCCGTCGTCCCTCTACTTGCAAGTCGACGAGCAGCGCAACATTTTCGTCGGCGGCGATGTCCTGGAAATTGGCCGGGGAACCGTCGATCTCGGCTAGATCCTGCGGGCCGGCTCGTGATTGATGACGGTATGCGCCCATTGGACCACCGGTTGCACGCGCGGCGACACCATGGTCAGGGCCTTGGCGTAATCGACCCAGCGCGCCTCATGATGTTCCGGCCTTCCCAGGTCCGGATTGATCGGCAGCAGTACCTCATACTCCTTGCTGCGCGCGATGTAGTAGCGGGAAATCTTGCCCTTGTTGTAGGGACCTGTGTCCATGAACTCGAGACCCCAGTCGAAGGATAGATCGTCGAGCGTCGTTTCTTCGCGAACCTCGCGCAAGGCGGCGTCGATCGGCTCCTCTCCCGCCTCGACCAGGCCCTTGGGAAAATCCCAATTGCGGTAGGCGCGCAGCAACAAATATTTCAGTTTTCGCTGCACCAGGGTGACCACCACGACACCGCAAGACAGTCGCTGTGGCGAAGCAGCTGCAGACATCCGAAACTCCTCGAGGCGGTCCCGCCGCCGGCCGCTGCAACATTCAGGCGGCTGCCGGCAACGGCGAGCGAATCAGGTGGTCGAAGGCGCCCAGCGATGCCTTGGCGCCCTCGCCCACCGCAATGACGATTTGCTTATAGGGTACTACGGTGCAATCCCCGGCCGCGAATATGCCCGGCACCGACGTTTGGCCGCGTGCGTCCACCTCGATTTCGCCGCGCGGCGACAGCTTCACCACGCCCTTCAGCCAGTCGGTATTGGGGACGAGTCCGATCTGCACGAACACACCCGCAAGTTCCACCGCGTGCGCGGCGCCGCTGTCCCGATCCCGGTAGGCCAGCCCGGTCACGCGTTCGCCGTCGCCGGTGATTTCCGTGGTTTGCGCGCTGTTGATGACGGTCACGTTGGCCAGGCTGCGCAGCTTGTTTTGCAGCACGGCGTCGGCGCGCAACTGTGCATCGAACTCGATCAAGGAGACATGCGCGACCAGTCCGGCCAGATCGATGGCCGCCTCGACCCCGGAATTGCCGCCGCCGATCACGGCCACCCGTTTGCCCTTGAACAGCGGTCCATCGCAGTGCGGACAGTAGGCAACGCCGCGATTGCGGTATTCGCGCTCGCCCGGCACGTTGATTTCGCGCCAGCGCGCGCCGGTGGCAATGACCACCGACCGCGCTTTCAAGACGCCCCCGTCCGCGAATGTCACCTCGTTCAAAGCGCCGGGAAGGAGTGCCTGCGCGCGCTGCAGATTCATGACGTCGACATCGTAGAAGGCGACATGCTGCTCCAAGCCGACGGCCAGGGTGTGACCTTTGGTTTCTTTCACCGAAATGAAATTTTCGATGCCGACGGTGTCGAGCAGCTGACCGCCGATGCGCTCGGCGGCAATTCCGGTGCGAATGCCCTTGCGCGCCGCGTAGATCGCCGCCGCCGCGCCGGCAGGACCGCCGCCGATCACCAATACGTCGAAGGGCGCCTTGGCGCTCAAGGCAGCGGCCTGGCGCGCCGCTGCACTCGAGTCCAATTTGGCGACGATTTCCTGGAGTTCCATGCGGCCCTGGGCGAACGGCTGCCCGTTGAGATACACGGCGGGCACGGCCATGACCTGGCGCTTCTCCACCTCCTCTTGAAACGCGGCGCCGTCGATCATGGTATGGCGCACGTTGGGATTGAGCACCGCCATCAGATTCAGGGCCTGAACCACGTCGGGGCAGCTCTGACAGGTGAGCGACACGAAGGTCTCAAAATGGTACTCGCCCGGCAGCGCGCGGATTTGCTCGAGCAGAGCGGCATCGGCTTTGGGGGGATGGCCGCCCGTCTGCAGCAAGGCCAGCACCAGGGACGTGAATTCATGGCCCATCGGCAGCCCGGCAAAATACAGCCGCGGTTCCGATCCCGGCCGGCGCAGCGCGAACGACGGCGTGAACTGCCCGCCTTCGCGGCGCACCTCGATAGACATCAGGCCGCACGCTGCCTGAATGTCGGAGAGCAATTCCAGCATCTCGCGGGACCGATCGCTCTCGTCCGCCCAGGCAATCAGCTCCACCGGCTGCGAGATCCGCTCCAGGTAGCCCTGCAATTGCGACTTCAGGTTGCTATCCAGCATGAGGTGCTCCTGCGGCCGATCAGATCTTGCCGACCAAATCCAGAGACGGCGACAACGTGCTGGCGCCGGGAGTCCACTTGGCCGGGCAGACTTCTCCCGGATGCGACGCCACGTACTGCGCCGCCGTCACCTTACGCAGCAGTTCCTTGGCGTCGCGGCCGATGCCATTATCGTGCACTTCCATGATCTTGATCAGCCCCTTCGGGTCGATGACGAAAGTGCCGCGCAGCGCCAGGCCTTGCTCCTCGATCAACACCTCGAAGTTGCGCGCCAGCAGCGCGGTCGGATCGCCGATCAACGGGTACTGCACCTTCTTGATGGTGTCGGACGTGTCGTGCCAGGCTTTGTGGGCGAAATGGGTGTCGGTCGAGACACCGTAGATGTCGACGCCGAGTTTCTTGAATTCGGCATAGTGGTCGGCGAGATCCCCGAGTTCGGTCGGGCAAACGAACGTGAAGTCCGCCGGGTAGAACACCAGCACGGACCATTTGCCCATGAAGCTGTCCTTGGTCACCGGCACGAATTTGCCGTTGTGATAGGCGGTGGCTTTGAAGGGCTTGATTTCAGTATTGATCAGAGACATAGCTAAACCTCGAATGATTTTGAACGTGGCCTCAAGATAGCAGCCGTGCGCTCATAATAGAATTTGATAATAACGATGCTTTTGATAGAGTGTGTCTATGGTCAATCTGAAGGATCTCAAGTATCTGGTGGCGCTCGCCGACACCGGCCATTTCGGCAAGGCGGCCGCGCGCACTTTCGTGAGCCAGCCCACGTTGTCGGCTCAACTCAAGAAACTCGAGGAGTATTTGGGCGTCAAACTGGTCGAGCGGCGGCCGAAGAATGTGCAACTCACTGAAGTGGGCAAGCAAGTGGTGGCGCTGGCGCGCCGCATGCTCAATGAGGGCGACGAGATCATCGCGGTCGCGCGCAACAACGCCGATCCGTTCGCCGGCAAGCTCAAAGTGGCCTTGATTCCGACCATCGGGCCGTATCTATTGCCGCGCGTGATGCCGAAGCTGCGCAAGGCGCTGCCTAATTTGAGTCTCATGCTGTATGAGTATCAAACCGAATCGCTGCTCGCGCGCCTGCGCGACGGTGAAATCGATCTCGGCATCATGGCGCTCCCGACGTCGGAGGACGGCATCGAGTCGCGCATGCTCTACCGGGAGGATTTCACGGTGGCGCTGCCGAA
>Ga0193726_1000265_pt1 | contig 65995 bp, 47 predicted proteins | sample H2c1metaG_FD_144928 | JGI IMG/M metagenome (GOLD analysis project Ga0193726, IMG submission 144928) | Soil microbial communities from a riparian zone of the East river system, Colorado, United States - H2c1 | ecosystem: Environmental > Terrestrial > Soil > Riparian zone | place: USA: East River... | reverse complement strand
ACACGGTGCTGCAAATTGTTGTCAATCTCGGTTGGCGCAATCGACGGCCAAAGCTTTTTTGCCGGCTTGTACATCGTGTCGGTCATGCCTAGCGGCGCAAAAATAAAACTGTGAGCCAGGTCGTCCAGCTTGCGTCCCGTCAACCGTTCAATAATTTCCGCCATCAAGATAATTCCCAAATCGGAGTAAACTTCCTTCGTCCCCGGTTCATAATCGAGAGGCTCCACAAAAATGCGCCGCAGCGTCTCTTCCTTGCTTGTGGAAGTCCGCCAGTATTCCTTGAACGGCGGCAACCCGGAGGTATGCGTCAGCAAATGCCGTACCGTCACCCGGCGGCGCCACTCCAGATCTTTGGCATCCTCGTGCAACAAGCTTTGCAGTCCCTGGGCGGACCCCCGCGTTGCCGTCCATTCGGGAAGGTAACGTTCCACCTTCGCATCCAGATCGAGGCCGACAGGGAAGTCGCCTTCGAGCAATCTAGCAACCAGCGTCGTTGTCGCCACAACTTTTGTCAGCGATGCAATGTCATACATCGTCGTCGGAACAACCGCCGCCGACTTCGCGTCATAGCTCAATTTTCCAAACGCATGAATAGCCAGTTTTCCGCGGTAACCCACCGCGAGCGTCGCGCCCGGAAAGGCCTTATCCGCAATCGCCTTCTCCACCACGTCGTAGACTGGATGCAGCTGCGCTTCGGCGCGAGCATCCATCGGCTGCAGCTTCATCGGATTCGCCGGAACTTCCATCCCGAATCCGGCCTTCATCTCCACGCCAGGAATCGTAACCGGCAAGTGCCCCTGCACCGGATTCTCGCCAAACAGCGCGCGCGCCACGGAAATCTGCGCCACATCGCTGATGCCAAATGCCGCCAGCCAGGTCTCCGCCTGCGGAAATCGTTCAATCAAATAGGGGCTGCCAAATCCTACGGTCACAACGGGCTTGCCGCTCTTGAAAACTTCCGCCGCCAGCGCGGCTTGCTCCGCCGGAACATCCACATTTCCCTTGCGATCGCTCACCCGCACGAACAAAGCCAAAATCGTCACATCATAGGAGTCCGGCGCAGGCAGTTTGAGGGAATCTGCCTTCACAAAACGAGTGTCCGCCCGCAGCGTCGTCACTGAATCAAATCGCGAACGCAGCTCGCGTTCCAGGTCTTCGCCGGGATACGGTTCCGGATCGGCATACATCGCCACCAGCAGCGCGCGCAGAGGTTTTGTTCCATCCAGCGGCAAACGACGGGGGGTGTCCCGCAGCAGGGAAATTCCGCGATCGGAGATATCTTGCGACTCGTGCTGCGAGCCTATGCTGCCAAAATGCTTGTTGATGGCGTCCAAATCCACGAGCCGCGCCTTGTGCAGTCCCAGCCGCGCCTTGGCTTCGAGGATTCTACGGACCGAGGCATCCAGGCGTTCGCGTGAAATTCTGCCGGACTTCACCGATTCCTGGAGAGCTTCGTAGGCCGCATCCGGAACCGGCGGCATCAACAAAGCATCGGCCCCAGCCAGCACCGCGCGCACCGCCGCTTCGCCCGGAGCGAAGCGCACGGTAATGCCGCCCATGTCCATCGCGTCGGTGACCACGAGTCCCTGAAAATGCAATTCGTCCCGCAGAACGCCCGTCAGAATATTGTGGGAAAGCGTCGCCGGAGTATTGGTGTCCGGCTCCAGCGCGGGGATCGCCAGATGCCCCGTCATTACGCTGCCGGCACCGGCCGACATGGCCGCGCGAAAGGGAACGAGTTCCAGTTTTTCCAGACGCTGTTTGTCCGCGTGAATTACCGGCAAATCAATGTGCGAATCCGCGGCCGTATCGCCATGCCCGGGAAAATGCTTGGCTGTTGCCAGACCGCCATTTTCTTCAACGCCGCGCACAAATGCCGAGACGAATTCTGAAACTTTTGCGGGATCTTCTCCGAACGAACGCGTATTGATAATGGGATTTCCCGGATTGTTGTTCACATCCGCAACCGGCGCGTAGATCCACTGCACGCCCACGGCGCGCGCCTCGAGCGCGGTAACTTTTCCCATCGTGTACGCGTCTTTGGGACTCCCGGCGGCGGCCAGCGCCATCGCCGTTGGAAACGAAGTGCCTTCGTCCAGTCGCATGGCGGTGCCGCGCTCAAAATCCGCGCCAATGAGCAGGGGCAATTTTGCTTTTGCCTGCAACTGATTCATCAGAACGGCGGTAGGATACGCTTGGCTTTTCACGATCCCCAGGGGAGAGCGGTCCGTAACGTTGATGAAGCCGCCGACGTGCAACTCGTTCACGGCATGCATCATCTGTTTGTAGGCGACCGAATCGGTTGGCGTGAAACTTCCGTGATAGGTCGCAAAGAGGAGTTGCCCGATTTTTTCGTCTACGCTCAATTTGCGCAAGGTGGTCTCCACCCACTGGCGCTCTGCAGGCGTCAGTGGTTTCAATCCAGGAGATTTCTTGTCGGGGCTTTTTGTTTTTGCCGCCACAGAATGATTTTGACTTCGCGCGTTATGCGTCATAAGAAGAGCAATCAAGATAAACCAGGTAGACACGGCGGCGATGCGGCGTTTCCTCATGTGTTGAATTCCTCAAGCCGCCTCGCAATGTATTTATTCATAGCACACGCGTTCGAACCTCTCAATGCAGGTGCGGGCGACGCGTTCCAGAATATCATTGCCACGAATCAATACAGGGGGTCTATTTGACTCGACAAACGTTGTTTCTGGTCCGTCCGTTTTTTCTGGGGATCGCAGCTGTTCTGGTGTTTTCTGCAGGCGCTTCTGCAAATTCAACGGCAGGGAAAACCTCCAAGCCGCGCGCGCGGGCAGCGCGCGTTCAGACGGGGCTTGAGGTCCTCGAAGCGCAGAAATTCGCTCCGCTTCGCGGCAAGCGTATCGGCGTGATAACCAATCATACCGGCCTGAACGCGCAGGGCCGCTCGATTGTCGAACTCCTGGCCCATGCTCCCGGAGTGAAGCTGGTGGCCATCTTTAGTCCCGAACATGGGCTTGCCGGCCGCCAGGATGTGGAAAATATCCCGTCTTCAAGAGATTCGTCCAGCGGGCTGCCGATCTACAGCCTGTACGGGGAGACGCGTCGCCCAACCGCAGAAATGTTGCAAAACATCGATACCCTGGTTTTTGACGTGCAGGACGCAGGGGTGCGTTTTTACACCTATACCGCAACAATGGGCTATTGCATGGAAGAGGCCGCCAAACGGAAAATCGCTTTTTATGTCCTGGATCGCCCCAATCCGCTTGGAGGCGAAGTCCTCGAAGGTCCGATGCTGGACGCCGACAAAACCGCTTTTGTCGCGTACTATCCGGTCCCCGTTCGCTACGGCCTGACCATTGGCGAGTTGGCGCAGTTTTACAACACGGAAAACCACATCAACGCCGACTTGCACGTGATTGCGATGAAAAACTGGCGTCGGAATTATTATTTTGAAAGCACAGGAATCAGGTGGCTGCCGCCTTCGCCGAATCTGCGCACGCTCAAAGGCTCGATCGTGTATCCCGGCATTGAAATTCTGCAATCCGCAAAAGTTTCCGTGGGCCGAGGAACGGAAACTCCGTTTGAACAATTTGGCGCGCCGTGGATGGACGGTGAAGCGGTGGCGCGCGCGCTGAATGAGCGAAATTTGCCGGGTTTGCGGTTTGCAGCGCAGCCGTTTATTCCCGTAGCGGAACTTTACAGCGGAAAACGTTGCGGAGGCGTGGGAATTCGCATCACGGACCGGGCAGCGGTTCGCTCGGTCCGACTGGAAATTGAAATTGCGACGATCTTGAAAAAGCTCTATCCACAGCAGTTCGATGTGACGAGATTGTTGGTCCTTACGGGAAATGATGAAACCATCCGCCAATTGAAAGAGGATGTTGCCCCAGAGAAAATTGAGGCGAGCTGGTCGGCCGACTTGAACGCATTTGACCAAGTCCGTCGCAAATATTTTCTGTATAAGTGAATTGCAACTCGCGAAAGCGTCCCGTTGACATTGTGCAACCTTGGTTGTGGTAAAGTCGGGCGATGCGCATCGTTTCGCTTTTGCCGTCGGCTACGGAAATACTTTTCGCTCTGGGCTTCGACAAGGAAATCGTCGGAGTCAGCCACGAGTGCGATTTTCCCGCACAGGCACGCACAAAACGGGTGGTAATCCACTCCCGCATTCCGCACGGCTCGACGCCGCTGGAAATCGATGGCTTGGTGCGTGATTTTGTTTCGCGCGGTGAAAGTGTATACGCCGTGGACGGCGAAGCCCTCGGGGAACTGGCTCCTGATTTGATTGTCACTCAGGATTTGTGCCATGTATGCGCCGCTTCGCCGGACGATTTGGCCACCGCCCTGGCAAAATTTGAGCAGCGTCCGGCAGTGCTTTGTCTGAATCCCCAGGATTTGGGAGATGTGTGGCGCGACATTCTATGGGTCGGTGAGGAGACCTGCCGTGGATTCCAGGCCGAAGCGCTGGTAAAAAACATTGGTGAGAGGCTTGGCGCGATTGGAATTGAAACGCGCCAAGCGACAGAACGGCCGCGGGTGGCCTTTCTCGAGTGGCTGCAGCCTTTGTATGTTGGGGGACACTGGGTTCCTGAAATGATTGAACTCGCCGGCGGAAAGGATGTCTTTGGCAAGGCGCGCACGCCTTCGGTGCGTGTCACCCTTGAAGACGTAGTCGAGGCCGCTCCCGATATTCTGGTCATCGCACCGTGCGGCTATTCCGCCGAACAGGCCCGCGATGAATACCGCAACATGACGTTTCCCGAAGAGTGGAACGCCATCCCTGCCGTGCGCCACAACCGCGTCTACGCCCTTGAAGCTAACAGCTACTTTTCTCGTCCCGGTCCTCGCCTGGTGACCGGAGTCGAAGTCCTGGCAAAGCTCTTCCATCCTGCAGCCGAAGTCAGCCCCGGGGCCGCAAAAAGTATTTTGCCAATAACGGAAACCGCGAAAACGTCCCGGGCCGCTGCTGTTTAGCAGGCACCCCTACATCCGGCGCGCACCAGCTCCGCAGGCAGTTTCATTCTATTGACCATGATTCTTCAATTCTTGACGCTCGGCCTGCTCAGCGTTCGGGCGCCTTGCCTGGTTAATGCAGCTAAGGCTTCAGTATCGCCGTCGGCCCAGCCCCTCTGGCCGCAAACAGCAATGAATTCTTCGGCCACAGCGACAGCATTGTGCAGCAACTCTTTAGTCGTTACGATTGCTGAATATTTCGTTGCCTCGCGATGAACGAAGCACAGCTCGACTAGATTTTTGTCGTGCGACGAGAGAAAGACGGCGAGCGGTCCATCCAGAAAAGGAACATTTACCCTTTTTGCGCTTCCGTCGGCAATGGAGATCAGGGCCTGGAGCCAGATTCTCAAGAATGCGCTGACTAAATCGGTCCAACCTCTTTCCGGAAAGAACTCGTCATTGCCTATCTGGAAGTAGACAGTCCCCCATGTGGCTCCACTCCTAGAACGCTTGAAGAACTGATCCACTGTGAACACTAGTTGGATCATCTTCGGCTGAGCAAAGTTGTCAGGATTGGAGTTCACCATTTCACCCCAGCTGTCTCGCATGTTCGCTTCACAATGTTCAAGTTGCCCAACTACCTCTTACCGTCGAGTTCAAGACTTTGGCGGCAGGCTCGGCGATCAGCCGTGGCTGCCTGTTTCTTGCGGGCTGGCGATGCGTGCGGATTGATGTAGCTTCCACTGCTCAGGGAGCAGCGGCGTTCTGTTTGTTCCAGTGTTTGTAGAAGGGAAGTCCGGCCAAAATCAGGAGCAGTCCGATGGAAGAGCGGACCGGGCTTCCCAGCCAGATATTGAAGGTGAGAGCGAGCGCACCGGCCACGAAAAGGCCCGGGACCCAGGGATAGCCGGGGCAGCGATAGGGGCGGGTGAGGCTGGGTTCGGTTTTACGCAGCCGGAACAGCGCCACGACTGCGAATCCATAGAAAATCCAGCCGGCAAAAATGTACAGGTTGGTCAGCTCTTCAAAAGTGCCGGTGAGGGCCATCAATCCGGCGAGACCTCCTTGAAAAATCAGGGAACGGCCGGGGGTACGAAATTTCTCGTGGATACCTCCGACGACTTTGAAAAAGATGCCGTCTCTGGCCATGGCGTAGCCGACGCGCGCGCCGCTTAGAACCGAAGAATTCATGGAGCCAAGGGCGGAGATTACCATCGCCACGGTGATCCAGAGCGCCGCGCCGCGGCCTGCTATGCTTTCCACTACGTCCGAGGCGATGTGTTTTGATGCCGCTACGGCCTGGAGCGGCATCACTTTTAGACACGCGGCGCTGAATAGCAAATAGATGATCGCGACAAACGAGACACCGCCAACCAATGCGCGGGGAAAATTCTTCTGTGGATTTTCGACTTCCGAACCGACGAGATTCAGATCTTCCCAGCCGTCGTAGGCCCACAGAGCTGCCGCAAGCGTTGCCAAAAACGCGCTGAGAATCATACCGGTGCTTTCGCCGGATGCCGGCCAGAACGGATTGGGCGCGTGCGTGGTGGGAGACGGAGAGAAAAAAGCCACGCCAATGACGATGACTACCGAAGTTATTTTAATGGTGGTGAGAAACACTTGAACGGCTCCGCCGAGCCGAACGCCGAGGTAGTTCACCCCGGTCATGATGGCGATCCACAAAACGGCAAACGGCTGCGCCCAGGTAAATACAAAATCGTACGGCTTGATCCAATTCGTCAAACCAGGAATCGCGATGTGCACGGTGAAAAGGGGGGCGGCGACAAAAGGCAGCAGAAAACCGAGAAAACGCATCATGCCAGCCGAAATCGAAGCCAGGGAACTGGGACGTCCTACGATGGAATGCATCCAGCCAAACAGAAATCCCCACACTGGGCCAAAGGCGCGGCGCAGGTAGGCGTATTCACCGCCCGCTTCGGGAATCATGGCGCCTAGCTCGGCGTAGGAAAGGGCGCCGAAAATCGAGAGGATGGCGCCCACAATCCAGGCCGCAAAAACGACGGAGACGGTACGCCCTTCGCGCGCCATTTCAGCAGGCTTCAAAAAGATTCCCGTGCCGATCATCGTGCCGACCACGATGGCGGCCGAGGCCCAGGCGCCCAATCCGCGCACGAGGTCCAGGCGTTTTTCGGTCATGCGTGTTCACCGCGCGAAGCGGGGCCGCCAGCCCTCGGACGCAACAGGCTGATCGTCCAGCCAAAAAGAAAGGTCACTGTAGCTCCAATCAAGACGTACCACGTATAGGCCACGGTCGTGAAGCGAAACACGCACAGAATCGCCGCCAGGCCCAAAAACATTCCGACGAGAGCGCCAGTCGCGTTAGCGCGGCGAGCAAAGGTGCCGAGCAGAAAAAGCCCCAGCAAGCAGCCGGAAGGCAGTGCCGCCACGGTGAGGCCGGCTTCAAGCAAATGCCCCCATTCAAGGAAACCAAAACCCATCAGTACCAGTCCCCAGAGCAGTGTCATGCGACGAGAGAGGCGCATGAATCTTGCGGGATCGGTTTCCTGACCGCGCAGTCGCGAGAAATCGAGAACGCTCGAAGCGGCAAGTGAATTGAGCGAACCGCTGGCATTGGACATAGCCACTGCAATAATGGAAGCAAGCAAAAGACCCGCGAGCCCGGTCGGCATTTCTTTTACGAGGAACATCGGAAGAATACTGTCAGGGCGATCGCCGGCGGAAAGCAGCGGCGTGTGCTGCGCGAAAACGAAAAGCAAAACGCCGATCAAAAGGAACACGGTGAACTGGATGAGGATAATCCCGCCGCTCGTGAGCAGTGCTTTACGGCTGTCGCTTTCATTCCTGGCTGCCAGCAGCCTCTGAACGATCGTTTGATCGGTGCCGTGGCTGGCCATGGTAAGAAAGGCGCCGCCAATAACACCAGACCAAAACGTGTATTTCGTCGTCAGGTTCCAGGAGAAATCGAGAAATTGCAATTTGTGACCCGTGGCGGCGGCGACTTGTGCGACTTCGGTCCAGCCCCCGGGAATGCGGTGGAGGAGCACAAAAAATGTGACGGCGCTTCCTGTGAGATACAGCAATAGTTGGGCGACATCGGTCCAGATAACGGCTTTCATGCCGCCTTCAAACGTGTAGAGAACCGTGAGCGCGATCACCAGGACCACAGCCAGGTGCACGGAAGTGCCGAGGACCACGCTGATGACCAGAGCAATGGCGGCAACTCGGACACCCTCGGCCACTGCGCGGGTAAGCAAAAACGTTGAAGCCGCGACCGCACGCATCTTCCTTCCGAAGCGTTTTTCAATCAGCGCGTACGCCGTGAAAAACTCACCGCGAAAATATCCGGGCAACAGAAACAGGACGATCAGAACGCGCCCCACCAGATAGCCAAAGACCAGTTGAATGAACGTGAGATTGCCGCCGTATGAAATAGCGGGAGTCCCAATGATGGTGAGAGTGGACGTTTCCGTGGCTACGATGGAAAACGCGAGAGCCCACCAGGGAGCCGTTCGTCCACCAAGAAAATAGTCGCGAGTGGCCGACTGATTGTCGCCCGCCGGAGCCGCGCCCTGTTTGCGCCGAAAGCGCATGCCAAGTGCGGTAACGCCCAGCAAATAGGCAACGACAATTCCCAGATCAAGTGGATGGATCCGCATCTTATCTATAGGCTCTCCCGCGCAGGAATTGGCTGCCGCAGAAAAGTGCGACGAGGATAGTGGCGGCGGGGCATGACGTCAAGGAAACGATGCACAAGTGTCGTTAGCACATGATGTGTCCGGTCGAATTAGCACATGAAATGTCCGCTTTTAGCGAGCCACTAAGGTAGAGCTACCAGCCTGGAGGGGAGGCATGGAGAGCTACTCGAGAGTGGCAGTGGAGCGGGCGATGAAAGTACAGGAAGTAATTATGCGGGCGATGGCCAAGAAAATTACGTGGGCGCAGGCCGGAGAGATCATCTGGCTATGCGAACGACAGATGCGTCGCTGGAAAGAACGCTATGAGGAATTTGGCTACGACGGACTGTTTGATCGCCGGAAGGGAAAGCCCAGTCCGAAACGGGTAGCGATGGCGACAGTGGAAGAAGTCTTGCGGCTGTATCGGGAGAAGTACGCCGATTTCAACGTGCGGCATTTTCAGGAAAAGCTGCGAGAGCAACATAGCATCCGTTTGAGCTACACCTGGGTAAAGCGCGCTTTGCAGATGGCCGGACTGGTGCAGAAGAGTCGGAAGCGCGGAGTGCATCGGCGGAGGCGAGCACGCCGACCATTACCCGGGATGCTGCTGCATCTCGATGGCAGTTCGCACGCCTGGTTTCAGGATGATCGCCGCTACGATCTGCTGGTGGTTCTCGACGATGCGACCAGCGAGATCTACTATGCGCAACTAGGGGAAGAAGAATCGACCGCCACGGTCATGACCGCCCTGCGCGAGGTGATCGAGCGCAAAGGCGCATTCTGTGCGCTGTACAGCGATCGGGCCAGCCATTTCTTCTATACCCCGAAAGCGGGTCAGCCGGTCGATCACCGCCGGCCGACCCAGGTGGGGCGGGCCCTGGCGGAGTTGGGAATCCAAATGATTCCGGCCTACTCTCCGCAGGCTCGCGGGCGAAGCGAACGTAGCTTTGGCACTTGGCAAGGGCGCTTGCCGCAAGAGCTGCGGCTGCACGGCATACAAAGCCTGGCTTCGGCCAACGAGTTTCTACAGGAAAACTACATCGAAGAGTTCAATGAACGCTTCGCGGTAGCGGCGGCACAGCCCGGACATGCTTTTCTACCGGTGCGAGGAAAAAACCTCGAGCTGATCTTTTCTCTGCACCATGAGCGCACCGTGAACCAGGACAACACCGTGCATCTCGGCTCGCGTATCCTGCAAATTGAGAAAACCCGCTGGCGGGCGACGCTGGCCGGCTGTCGCGTCACCGTCTACGAACATCTGGACGGCAGTTGCAGCATCGGCTACGGACCGCACATCATCGGCCGCTATCACCGGAACGGCCTTGCACGGTTTTTAGAAACTCCGGCGCCGCCCCCACCTCTGGGGAAGCGGGGGTCGCTACGCTCCCCCCGCCTCCCCAGACTCAACACAACCAACCAATCCCTACCACCTAAACCAAACCGGACACTTCATGTGCTATGAAAACCGGACATTTTAACTTGCTAACGACAGGAAACGATGCACAAGGGTGTTTTTCCGGCCGTTCCCGTGGTGCGTTATCTTTCGTAACGTTCCGCGACGGCAGGCTCTTTTCCGCGGCATTTATCGCGTATGCTTTTTCAATGCGATGCGTATTGGGGTTTGACGGCGGCGGCACCAAGACCGAATGCGTCTTGATGGAGGAAACGTGCCGCGTGCGCGCGCTCACGTTTTCCGGCGCCTCGAATCCAGTGAATGTCGGGATAGAGCCGGCCGCTGCCGCGATGATTTCCGCAGCCCGGGAGGCGTTGCTGAGCTCTGACCTCGCTCCGTCGGATGTGACGCAGGTATGCGCTGGAGTAGCCGGAGCCGGGGATCCACAAATAGCTTTTGCGCTGGAAACGAGATTGAAAAAGGAATTTCTAAACGCGCGGGTGACCCTGGCCAGCGACTTGCAACTTTCCTTGCAAGCGACCAGAGAATCTCCAAGCGTTGTGGTACTTGCCGGCACCGGATCAGCGGCAATGGGACGAGACGCGAAAGGCAATACCGCGCGTGCGGGCGGAATGGGGCCAGTCATTGGAGACCCCGGCAGCGCTTATGAAACGGGTCGCCAAGCCATCTCCCTTGCTCTGCAAAGGTATTGGAGCGAAGAGAAGTTTGTTTTGGGAGAGCAACTCCTCGCGTCGCAGCAATGTTCTTTGAGTGAATTGGCAGACCGCGCGCGCACTCATCCGACCCAGATGTTTCCTCTGATTTTCAGAGAGGTGGCGGCGGCCGGAGAGCAGGGTGATCTCGACGCGCGCAAGTTGTTGAGCACTGCTGCCGAAGATTTGGCGCGGCTGGCCGAGGAAGTGATTGGACAGCTGAAGTTGCGTGGAGAGAAATTTTTCCTGGGCAGAACCGGTGGTGTATTTGTTGGCAGCCCATTTCTGACGCAGGAATTTGAACGGTCAATTCAAAAAACTGCGCCGACGGGCCGGGTCGGCCCCCTGCCGCAATCGCTGGCGGAAACAGCCGCCCTGCTGGCCTGCGAAGCCGCGCGTTCAGAGAGTAGGCAGCCGTGAGTACGGAGGAGTCCCGCGAAGCTCGAAGTCGCGCCAGCAGCGCGACGGGCGACGAGTTGACGGCCTTGCTGCACGACGACTCGGCCGAAGTCTTGCTGGGATTGCTCGACAATCCTGCGCTGGATGAGACGCAAGTTTGTCTGCTCCTTGGAAGGAAAGATCTGCCCGGAGAGGTTGTCGAAGAGATTGGCCGAAGAAAAGTCCTGCTAAAAAGCTATCGCGTGAAGAAATCGCTGGTTTTTCATCATCGGGCACCACGTTTGGTCGCGCTTCGTTTGCTGCGGGATTTGTACTTGATGGATCTGGTGCAACTAACATTCATCCCTGGCGTTTCCGCAGAACTGAAACTAAAAGCCGAGGAACAAGTGGTCGCGCGCTTGCCGCAGCTTCCTCTGGGGCAAAAGATCACGCTGGCGCGACGAGGTCCGGCGCGGGTAGCTGGTTCACTGCTCGCAGAAGGCCATGCGCGGGTGATTCCGATCGTTCTCGACAATGCCCAACTTACCGAAGCGCAAATCCTAAAGGTGCTCGCGCGGGAAAAACTCGCACCGCAGGTCGTACTAGCCGTCACGCAGCATCGAAAATGGTCGCATCTGTACAATATTCGTTTGGCTCTGGTGCGAAATCCGGCTTCTCCTCTGGCGGCCATCTTGGCCTATCTTCCAGAACTCACGGTCTCTGACTTGCGCGAACTGGTGGCCCCGGGAATTGTTCCGGAAAATCTTCGCAACTATCTTCAGGCCGAAGTGCAGCGCCGGATTCGCGCTGGAAAGAAACTCGAAAATCACTGAGGCTCCCGGCCAATTTGGTCTTCGCTCCAATGAGCAGCATTCATGCGGAACCGGCCGCCCCGGCAATCCTGCAGGTCCCTGTAAACTCGGAAAAAAAGTAGGCAATCGAGCAATATCGGGAACAAAACAGCCTTCTCCGGCGTCGTATAGAAGTGATGATCACAAGCGTACTCTGCAAACAGAAGAGCGGTGTGCGGAATCCGTCGCCGCCTCGTATTCCTGGCAGGGGTACCCGGTTGACCTATGGGAACGGGACGATATTCACCACTCCGGTCGCCGCGTTTCGCTTATCGCGCGGACCTGGAAATCGAATGGGGCTCGGCTCTCTTGCGGGGCAGCACCCGCGACATCAGCTCCAGCGGAATGTTCATTCAGACCCCCGATACTCTCTGGGTGGGAGCGGGCTTCACCGCGCACATAAAACTCGACAAGACCGTAAAAGTAGACTGCTTCGTGAAACGTGTCGAGCCGGGGCGTGGCATGGGGGTTTCGCTTACGGTTTCCGAATCCCAGCAGCAGGAAGAGTTTCAGAATTTTCTGTCTACTCTTGCAAAAACCAGCCCCTGATTTCACTGCGTGCCGCGAGGCACTTATACTTGGGAAATGACACGCTGCCTTGATTGCGGTTCGGAACGAACCGCGGACCAGTGCCAAGCTTGCGGCTTGACGTCCGCCGCTGCTGCGGTGATGTTTCGCACGCGGCTGGTCAAGCGCATGGCCGTGTTTTTGGCCGGGTCACTGGCGTTTCCCTATGTCAGTCAGATTTTTCCTCCTTTAGACCTCGATCTAATGTGGGTTTTCTATGGCGTCCTGTTTTTTGTCGCTTTATTTCTCGCCGTGATTCTGGATCGACGTTCGCAACAGAAGAAAGAAGTTGAAGTTCTAAAACGTATTTATGCCGGCTTCATTCCGCTGCCGTGGATACTAATCGGCGCGCTTCTCGTGAATGGGCGGCTGGATTCCCAGAAAAATATTCAGTACTACCCGACCAGGGTCGAAAGCCGTTTTAATATGCGCGGAATCGTCAAGGGAAGCCGCAGGCTGGTGGTTCGCTCCTGGCGGCCGGGGCAGCGGGTGGAACGGCTCGCCGTGGATGCGGACGACTTTGATCGATTTGGAGTAGGCGATTCGATTGAAGTTGCGGTGCAGCCGGGAGCCCTCGGTATTCCTTGGTACTACGGGGTTTACCGTCGCTGAGCAGAACTAGTTCTAGCCGGCGGCCGTCAGTACAGAGATTTTCCATCCGGACGCAGCGGCAACTGAACTTCAAGGAAATGACCGGCTTTTCCAAAGCGAAAACGGATTCTCTCGAGTTGTCCAACATTGCGCTGCTTCCACTCGGAAACGTCAATCGGATCGTTGGGGATTAGCGCGTTTGACCATTCCACGTTTTCCCCTTGCGCCTTAATTTTTCCAGGATCGATGTCGTAGACTTCCTGTTCCTCCAGATCCATCAGCAGGTAGCGCTTCCAAAGCCGGACCAGAATCATTCCGCGCTTTTCTGAATGATAGATGTTCCACGACTTGGGCGCTTGGTCATTGAATTTCAGGATGGCGAAAGAAACGGGCTTCCAGACGGATTTTTTCTCCGCAGCAGCCGTTTGAGCTTGGGCGGAACTGGCAAAAGTCACGGCGAGGAGAAAAACAAGAACGAAAAGTCTTTGGCAACGCTTCAAAATAAGGCCTCGTGTGACCTGGGGAACCTGGATGACACTACGATGATTCTACGATGCGATTGGTGGCCCAGCAAGCAAGCCCCACGAACACGCGGAGACGGGTATAATGCTGCGCGATGAACGCGGCCACCTCAGTATTCAAGCGAATCTATCGGACCTTCGCTCGCGTATTTCCCCGTTGCGGAATGATTTCCCAGGCTATCGCGTTTAATCTTTTTCTGGCGTTCTTTCCCACGCTGCTGATCGTAGTGACGCTGGCGACAAGCCGCATCGGCGGAAAAACCAATCTCTTGGATCTCATCACCCATTTGACGCAATATCTGCCGCCGGGAAGCCAGCAGATTGTTTCGCAATTCCTGATTCGGAGGGGCCCGGAGGCCTGGAAGATCGCTGTCGTCGGATGGACCGGGACCTTGCTAGCCGGCTCGCAAGTCATGAAACTGCTCATGGAAGGCATTCACATTATTTACGGCGATGCGGAAAAGCCCGGATTCCTGCATCGCCAGCTGCGCGGTCTCGTGCTCCTCATGATTACCATCGCTCCGCTTCTGGCGGCGGCCGTACTTGGCGTGTTTGGCCGCCCCCTGCGCCGCTGGCTGGCTAACGAGATTGGGGCCTACAATCCGCTTCATGGCTGGTGGACGTTTTTCTTTCCGGCAGCGGCGATTGTTCTTGCCTTGGTATCGCTGACCGTTATCTACCGCGTTGCCCGCCCGCAAGAGCACAGCCTTAGGAATGTGCTGCCGGGCGCTACCGTAGCAACCGTGCTTTGGTGGCTGGTCGATGTGGTATTCGGTTTTTATGTGAGACGGGTCCCTTACAGCATGGTTTACGGCGGACTTGCCGCGGTCATCGGTCTGATGATCTGGATGCAGCTTTCCGCGGTAATCGTGTTTCTGGGGGCGGCGTGGAACGCGGAATCGGCGCAAAGCCGCAAGTGACCGTTCGCCGCCGGTCGGGCCTCGCCTTGCACCCGTTTTCGCTCCGGAACTCCTGCTTCATTGACATGAAAATTCAGGGAAGCGTATAGTCAGTCCAGTCAATTAATCCATATTGCCAACGTCTGTCGGGGCCGCTAATCGCCGAGCGGAACAGGTGCTAGGGTCGGGATTCAGAAGGGAACAGATGTTCCAGGCATCGCATTTCTCGTTTTTTCGGCGTAGCGGTTTTGTGTCCATTTTCCTTCTGGTATTTTTGTTGGCAATTTCCATTGCCGCGCAGCAGCCCGGCCCGCCAAACTCGGCCCCCGCTGCCAGCAATCCGGCGCCTGCCGCAAAACAGGAGCCGGCGCCTGAAGCTCCGAAGGCCGGCGACAGTCCCGAATTGTCGATGCACGACAATCCTGCAACATTCAAAGTGCGCGTGAACCTGGTACTGGTTCGCGTCGTCGTGCGCGATTCCCAGGGACGAGTCATCCCCAATCTGCGCAAGGAAGATTTCAATCTCGCCGACAATCGCAAGCCGCAAACAATTTCAACGTTCAGTATCGAGACGCCGGGATCGCAGGCGGCACCCATTGCAGCGAACAGTTCGCCCGCCGCACCCCCGGAAGCCATTGAAAAGGGCGCTCCAGGAAAAGTCCTGCCCCAGCGATTTGTTGCGATGATGTTTGATGATGTTCATCTTACGATGCAGGATGCCGTATTCGCGCGAGATTCGGCCACGCGCTTTTTCGGCGCGATGTCTCCGTCGGATCGCGTGGCAATTTACACCACCTCCGGCCAGGTCAGTCAGGAATTTACGAGTGATCAGGCCATCCTGAAGAAAACCCTGAATGGAATTATTTCGCGCCCCCCGGCCGGAGCTTCGTTTCACAGCTGCCCGGAAGTCAACTATTACCAGGCTGATTTGATCGAGAACAAAAGAGATGCGCAAGCGCTGGCCGTAGCCACCGAAGAAGCTCTTCAGTGCGCTTTTAGCGGCGATACCAGGCAATATACAACAGCGCAGAGCATGGCTGAGGCGGAAGCCATCCGCGCACTAACTTCAGGCGACACGCAGACGGAATACGCTTTCCGCCATATGGAAGATGTCATGCGGCGTCTATCGGGAATGCCGGGACAACGCGTGATGATGTTGGTCTCTCCCGGATTTCTTACCACAACATTGCACACGGAAATGTCGGACATGATGGACCGCGCCATACGCGCTGGAATCGTCATTAATACTGTGGATGCGCGCGGCCTGTTCGCTCCGGATATGTTGGGGGATATTTCCGATCCTCCGGTCGATACCATAAAAACGACGGGATTCAAGTCCACCTACCGCGTACAATCTGAACTCGCGCAGGGCGACGCGTTGGCCGAACTCGCCGACGGCACCGGCGGGACTTGGTTTCATAATCGCAACGATGTGGACGAAGGGATGCGGCAAGCCGGTGCGGCTCCTGCAGTCACCTATCTTCTGGGATTTTCGCCGCAGAATTTGAAAGTTGACGGACGCTACCATCTATTGAAAGTAACGCTTGCCAACAAGCAAAAAGGCAACATTCAAGCGCGGCGCGGATATTTTGCGCCTCGCACGCTGAAAGACCCCGTCGAATCCGCCAAGCAGGAAATTCAGGAAGCGATCTTCTCCCAGGAGGAGATTCTTGACCTTCCGCTTGAATTGCATACTCAGTTTTTCAAAAAGGATGCAGCGGACGCCAAACTGGCAGTGCTCAGCCACCTGGATCTAAAAAGTTTCCGTTTCCGAAAAGCCGACGGCCGCCACGTGGACGACGTGACCGTGGCGACGGCAATCTTTGACGAGAACGGCAATTACATCACGGGCGGCGAGAAGATTGTTCAGATGAAGTTACTGGACGCTACCTACGATAGGTTGAGCACACCCGGCATCACCATCAAGTCCAGTTTTGATGTGAAGCCCGGGAGTTATCTTGTACGCCAGGTCGTCCGAGACACCGAAGGAACGCAGATGGCTGCGAGAAACGGTGCGGTAACCATTCCTTATTAGTTTGCTGGTGCACGGAGGAAATTATGAAATTCCAGGCCGCTGCTGTCTTGTCGGGACGTATGGGCTTCGCTTTGGGACTGGCCGCATTTCTCTGCGCCGCGCCTGTTGGCGTGATGGCGCAGTCCGCGGACCCGAACCCGGCGCAGGCGAATCCGCAGGCTGCTGCACAGGCGACTCCCGCCAATCTGCCTTCAGGACCGGTCATCAAAGCGGAATCGCGGCTCGTTCTCGTGGATGCTGTGGTGACGGACAAGAAGGGAAATTACATCCACGATTTGACGCAAGCGGATTTCAAGGTATACGAAGACAACAAAGAACAATCCGTTTCCAGCTTTTCCGCGGGCAGCGACGTGGAGGTCCAGGCCAAAGGCCAGCGGCGATATCTGATTCTTTTCTTTGACAACTCCACGATGCAACCGCCCGACCAGATTCAGGCGCGAAACGCGGCAGCCAAATTTATTGACGCCAATGCCGGCCCGGACCACCTCATGGCTGTCGTCGATTTTGGCGGAGCCCTGCGCATCAGACAGAATTTTACGGCCAATGCCGAATTGCTGCACAGCGCCGCGAGCGGCATAAAGAGTTCGGCGGTGGATCCCAATGCGCAGCAGCCGGTTACCGTCGCGGCCGCGGGCTTGTCTTCCCTTAGCAACGCAGAAGCGGATTTTGGCGCGCGCAGCGTGCTATTGGCTGTACGCAGCCTGGCCAAGAATCTTCGCGGCGTGCCTGGACGAAAGATGGTCGTTCTGTTTTCCGCGGGCTTCCCGCTTTCTCCCGAGAATGAATCAGAACTGACCGCGACAATTGATACCTGCAACAAAGCGAACGTGGCGATTTATGCTCTGGATGCCCGGGGTTTGACCGGTGGTATCCCCGCAGGAAGTGCCGCGCTGCACCAGCCATCCGGCCGTTGGCGCCAGACCGCAACTCCAACCGCCAGGCCAGGGAGTTCGCAGCCTCGTCTGCTGCTTGCGGCATATCCGCAGCGCCCCGGTGGCGGTGGTGGTGGAGGCCGTCCCGGGGGCGGTGGAGCCGGAGGAGGCACCGGCGGCACGGGCGGCAAGGGAGGAACCGGAGGAGGCACAGGAGGCACCGGTGGTGGCGGTAAAGGGGGTACCGGCGGTACGGGCGGAACGGGTGGCAAGGGAGGCACCGGAGGAACCGGAGGCGGCACTCGCGGTGGTGGCGGAGGTGTAGGCGTTCCCCGTGGTACGCGACCAAGTGCGTTTAATTCACCCTATTCCCAGCCGAGGACCATCGTTCCGCAATTTCCAACATCGGTGGCCACCAATCAGCAAATCCTGGCCGCGCTTGCAGAAGGCACCGGCGGATTCACCATTTTCAACACCAACGATTTGCTGGGTGGTTTGCAAAAAATAGGTCGGGAGCAAAACGAATTTTACATTCTTGGGTATGTTCCTGCCGCTACGGCCGAAGGCAGCTGCCACACCTTGAAAGTAAAGATGAACCGCGGCGGAATGAACGTGCGTTCGCGCAGCGGTTACTGCAACGCAAAACCGAGCAATGTGCTCGAAGGGAAGCCCATCGAACGGCAGATGGAAGCTCAGGCTTCTGGAGCGCAGGCCGGTTCGATCCGTGGAACGATGCAATCTCCCTATTTCTATACCGCGCCGAACGTCGCCCGCGTGAATCTGGCGATGGAGATTCCCTCGGAATCCCTGCAATTCAACAAGGAAAAAGGGAAGTATCACGCCAACATGAACGTCCTGGGAATCGCCTATAAACCCGACGGCAGCATCGGCGCGCGCTTCAGTGACACCATTAATCTCGATCTGGAAAAAGACGATTGGAAGGAATTTACCAAGACTCCGTACCAATACACGAATCAGTTCGATGCGGCGGCCGGCACCTACAAGCTGACGATTGTACTGAGTGCCGGCGGTGATTCGTTTGGCAAATTCGAAACTCCGCTGACCATCGATGCCTACGACGGCCAGCATTTTTCGCTGGGCGGAATCGCGTTGACGAACGCTCCGCAGCGTCTGGCAGAAATCCCGACCAACATGGATTCTGTGCTTCTCGAAGATCGCACCCCGCTGGTCGTTAAGGGATTTCAGGTGGTTCCATCGGCGACCAATCGCTTCAAGAAATCCGACAACGTGATCGCCTATACCGAAGTTTATGAACCTCTTTTGACCTCGGCCAACCCACCCAGGGTGGGTGCGGGTTATCACATTCTGGAACGCGCCTCGAATAAAGAAGTGTTCTTTTCGCAGGCCGTCAGCATGGACGACTACATCCTGAAGGGAAGCCCGGTCATTCCCGTGGGCTTAAAAGTAGCGGTGAAGGATCTGCCTCCCGGAAGTTACACGCTGCTGTTCCAGGCGGTTGATGGCGCTGGCAACAAGGCACCCAATCGAACGGTTTATTTTGATTTGACGGACTAGCTGGTTTCCCTGATTTTTTTTGCCGAAGCCGAGTGTGTACAATGGCGGCCGCCAGACGCCGCCATTTTGTCTTGCCGACCCGTAAAAACACCCTTTCCCCAACCATACGACGTCGTTTGTTCTGAATGGTTTAGAGAAATTCAGAGGAAACATAGGTCTTAGGAATTTCGCAACTTCCGCGCTTTGCTGGGGTTACTCTAGACGTGCAAGCGCGCCTTAAGTCCACCCGGCCGGGCAGGAGAGCCTCGTGAGTCCACCGAAACGTGCCGCCGCCGAAGAAGCCCTCCTGCATTACAACCTCAAATCGTGTTGCGCGGCACTTCTGTCTTTTGCGTGTTTTTTTTCGCTGGGACTGGATCTTCCGGCTGCCGGCGCGCCTCTCGCCCGGGCCAACAAAAAGTCCAAACCAGATCCGGTGTTAAAGGGTCTGCCTCCCATGGACCTGAGCGCGGACGAAGCGATTCTGCACGCTCTCAACCGTCTTTCCTATGGACCGCGCCCGGGGGACGTCGAGCGCGTGAAACAAATAGGTTTGGCGAAATGGATCGATCTACAGCTAAGTGCCAATTCTATTGACGACAAATTACTAGAGCCGCGACTGGAAAATCTTCCGACTCTGCGGCTCTCTACCGCCCAGCTGATTGAGCAGTATCCCCGACCGAAGCTAGCGGCAAAGCAAGCGCTGAATCAATCGCCGACTCGTTCGCCATCGGCAGCAGCGGTGGTTGCCAACGATAGCGGGGCTGGGCAGACAGCGGTTCCCGCGATGCCGGCGATGAGTGCACGCGCGCCTGCAGATCCCGCTCGGACGTCGGAAAATTCAAACGGGACAGCTTCCATGAAGCAGGCAGACACCGATGCTGCAAATAGGGCAACGACCGGCTCGGGGAAACGCAATTTTCTTGCTGGAGCGGACCCCAATGCGGTTCCGAAAAATATTGCCGACGACAGCAAGAGGCCGCAGCGGGTCGTCGAAGAACTGGCGATGGCCAAGGTCACGCGCGCGATTTACAGCGAGCGGCAACTCCAGCAGATTATGGACGATTTTTGGTTCAACCATTTCAATGTGTATGCCGGCAAAGGCGACGACAAGTGGTATCTCACTTCCTACGAACGCGATGTGATTCAACCGCACACTTTCGGCAAATTCAAGGATTTGGTCCTGGCTACGGCGAAAAGCCCGTCCATGCTTTTTTATCTGGACAACTATTTGAGCGCCGATCCCAGGGCCGCCCAGCGTCAGGCCATGGAACGCGCGCTTCGCCAGAACCGTGGATATGGCCGGCCGCGTCCCCCAGCAAATCCGCAACAAGCTGCAAAAAAGAAAAATGGGCGCGGATTAAATGAGAACTACGGCCGCGAATTGATGGAACTACACACGCTCGGCGTCGACGGCGGCTACAGCCAAAAGGATGTCACAGAAGTGGCGCGCTGCTTCACCGGATGGACCATCGACAAGCCACGGCAGTATGCGGCGTTTAAGTTTGACGAACGGCTGCATGATCCCGATCCCAAAATTGTTTTAGGAAAGAAAATTCATGCCGGCGGGATGAAAGACGGCGAACAAGTCATCGAATTGCTCGCGCGCAATCCCAGCACGGCTAGATTCATCTCAACGAAACTAGCGCGGCGGTTTGTTTCAGATGATCCGCCGCAGACCCTTGTGAATCGCATGGCCAAGACATTTATGGATAGCGATGGCGAAATCCGATCCGTGCTGCACACCATGATTTTCTCGCCGGAGTTTTGGTCCCGCGAATCGTATCGCGCCAAGATAAAGACGCCGTATGAGCTGGTGATTTCTACCGTGCGCGCCTTGGGAGCGGACGTCGATACGCCGATGCCACTCGTGCAATGGGTGGGACGCATCGGCGAGCCGCTCTATCAGTGCCAGCCGCCGACAGGCTATGCCGATAAGGCGGACGCCTGGGTCAATGCCGGCGCGCTGCTGAATCGCTTGAATTTTTCTTTGGCGCTTGCGGGGAATAAAGTTCGCGGTTCGCGAACCGATGTGGCCGCACTTCTCGGCGGGGATGCCCCCGGCGACGCCAGGATCGCGCTGGACCGCGCGGTACAAGCTTTTCTCGGCGGGCAAATCGCGCCGGCAACGATCGCGACTTTGCAGCAGGAGCTCGAAACGCCGCAGGTAAAGCAGGCCAAGCTGGACGACCCGGTCAAGCAGGTCGATCTGGGAGTGGTCACCGGAATGGTGCTCGGTGCACCAGAATTTCAGCGCCGATGAACGAGGAACCGATGACGTACCAATGTTGCGAAGGCCAGCGCCCGCTCCGATTTTCGCGCCGGTATTTTTTGAAGCAGGGCGGGGTAGCGATGGTTGGCATGAGCATGATGCCGGCGTTCTTGCAGCGGGCTATCGCCGCGACTCCGGTCGCCAACAAAAAACAGATGGTTGTCTTGTTTCAGCGCGGCGCGGCGGATGGCTTGAACATTGTGGTTCCCTTTGCCGAGCCCAACTACTATCGCTTGCGTCCGACGATTGCGATTCCGCAGCCGAAGCGGGGAACCGCAGGCGGATCCGCGATTGACCTTGATGGATACTTCGCGCTCCATCCAAGTCTGGCGCCACTCGAGCCGCTCTTTCACAAGAACCAGTTGGCCATAGTCCATGCCGCGGGTTCGCCCGACCCGACGCGTTCGCACTTTGATGCCCAGGACTATATGGAATCCGGCACCCCGGGGGTCAAAGCGACCGAAGATGGCTGGCTGGACCGCGCGATACAAACCATTCCGGAAGAAAACGCTTCACCGTTCCGCGCCGTGGCGCTGGGCGCGAGTCTTCCCCGCATGCTTCGCGGGGGAGCGGGAGCGATCGCGTTGCCGGATCTGAAACAATTCAAAGTGATGCCCTCTTCTGGAGCGATGGCCAATGTCGCGCAGGGCGGATTTGAAGCCATGTATTCGCAGAGTGTCGATCACGCTTTGCATGGCACAGGAACGGAAACGTTTGAAGCGATCAACCTTCTCAAAAAAGTCGACGCCAGCAAGTTTCCGCCGGAAAATGGCGCGCAATATCCGAAGAGCCGTCTGGGGCAGAGCCTCCAGCAGATTGGAATTTTGCTGAAGACTGGTATCGGCGTCGAAGTCTTGTTCGTCGATTGCGGCGGCTGGGACAACCACGTCAATGAAGGCGGCGTGCAGGGCCAGCTTTCCAATTTGTTACGAGATCTGGGGCAGGGACTTGCCGCGTTTCACGAGGACATGGGCGACCGCATGGAAAATATTGTCGTCGTCACGATGAGCGAATTTGGCCGCACCGCAAAGGAAAACGGCAACCGCGGCACCGATCACGGCCACGCCAACTGCATGTTCGTCATGGGCGGCGCGGTGAAGGGCGGCCAAGTTTATGGAAAGTGGCCAGGCCTCGCCGATGATCAGCTCAACGAAGGCCGCGATCTGGCGTTAACCACGGACTTCCGCGCGGTCGTCGGCGAAATTCTCACCAAACACATGGGCGTCAAAGATCTTGCTCCGGTTTTTCCTGGTTTCCGGGGAGCGTCCGCCTTCCCCGCCATGATTCATTCCTGAATCGATATTCGCAGGTTACAAAGGAAAAAGGCCATCGCGTGAAGAGCGGTGGCCTTTTTTTTCGAACTGTTTCTGGCAGCCGCTAGGAGTTCGCCGCCGAACCTCGGATGCGCATGCTGTAGAACGAGCGGTAAACGAAGGTGAAAGAGATCAGGAAGAAGATGCCAGCCAGGATGTGCGTCAAGGTGGTGCTGCCTTGTTGGGCTGTAAGCTGCACGGCGAGATCCACGGCCAGCAGCCCGAACAGCGTCGTGAACTTGATGACCGGATTGAGCGCGACCGACGAGGTATCCTTGAAGGGATCACCCACCGTGTCGCCGACCACCGTTGCGTCATGCAAGGGTGTGCCTTTTTGCTTCATTTCCACTTCAACGATTTTCTTGGCGTTGTCCCAGGCGCCGCCGGCGTTGGCCATGAAGATGGCCTGGTACAAGCCGAAGATGGCGATGGAGAATAGGTAGCCGATGAAGAAGAAGGGTTCGACGAAGGCGAACGACAGCGTGGCGAAGAACACGGCGATGAAAATGTTCAACATGCCCTTCTGCGCGTACTTGGTGCAGATTTCGACGACTTTTTTGCTGTCTTCAACGCTGGCTTTCACTACGCCGTCCAGCTTGATATTGGCTTTGATGAATTCCACCGCGCGATAAGCGCCGGTCGTTACGGCTTGGGTCGAGGCTCCCGTAAACCAATAAATCATCGCGCCGCCGGTGATCAGACCGAGCACGAAGGGAGCGTGGAGCAGCGAAAGTTTATTCACATTTTCGGTGAGGCCGTTGGTCAGCCCCATGATAATGGAAAAAATCATCGTGGTGGCTCCTACGACCGCGGTACCGATGAGCACCGGCTTGGCGGTGGCCTTAAAGGTGTTGCCCGCGCCGTCGTTGGCTTCGAGCAAGTCTTTGGCGTGCTCGAAATTCACGTCGATGTTGTAGTCCTTTTTCAGGTCGGCCTTGATGTTGGGCACCTGTTCGATCAGCGACAACTCATAAACGGATTGCGCGTTGTCCGTGACCGGGCCGTAGGAATCGACGGCGATGGTCACGGGTCCCATGCCGAGGAACCCGAACGCAACCAAGCCGAAGGCGAAAACAGCAGGAGCCAGCATCTGCGCGCCGAGATCCATATTGCTGATCAAATAGCCGGTGGACATCAGAGCTACCATGGCCAGTCCGATGTAGTAGGCGGAGAAGTTACCGGCCACAAAGCCGGAGAGAATTCCCAGCGAAGCTCCGCCTTCTTCGGCCGAGGTGACGACTTCTTTCACGTGGCGGGATGCGGTGGATGTAAACACCTTTACGAGTTCAGGAATGATGGCGCCCGCGAGCGTGCCGCAGGAAATAATCGTTCCCAGCTTCCACCACTGGGTCGAGTCGCCGCCAAGAACCGGAATGATCAAATAGGAGACGACATAGGTAAGCGCGATGGAGACGATCGAGGTAATCCATACCAGGGAAGTAAGCGGCGCTTCGTAATCCATGTCATTTACGTTCTGGTATTTCGCTTTGGCGATGGCGCTGTTGATGAAATATGCGCCCGCGCTGGCGATGAGCATCACGATGCGCATCACAAAAATCCAGACGAGCAATTGAACTTGTACGTGGGAGTCATGAACCCCGAGAAGGATGAAAGTGATCAGTGCCACGCCGGTGACGCCGTAAGTTTCAAAGCCGTCCGCACTGGGACCTACCGAATCTCCGGCATTGTCGCCCGTGCAATCCGCGATGACGCCAGGGTTGCGCGCATCATCTTCCTTAATCTTGAAGACGATCTTCATCAGGTCGGAGCCGATGTCGGCAATCTTGGTGAAGATGCCGCCCGCGATGCGCAAAGCCGCCGCCCCGAGCGATTCACCGATTGCAAAACCGATGAAGCAAGGTCCCGCGTAGTCGCCGGGAATGAACAGCAAGATCAGCAGCATCATCAGCAATTCAACGCTGATGAGCATCATGCCGATGCTCATGCCCGCTTCCAGTGGCGTTTTGTAAATCGGATAAGGCTTGCCGCGCAGGCTGGCAAAGGCCGTGCGCGAGTTGGCAAACGTGTTTACGCGGATGCCAAACCAGGCTACGCCGTAACTTCCCGCGATACCCACTACGCTGAAAAACAAGATAATCGGCAGCGTCACCATCACCGGCTTGCCGGGCACCGGTGAAAGAATGCCGAAGTACAGCACAATCACAACGGCGATGAACACCCACAGGAACATCAGGAACTTGCCCTGCGTAAACAAATACGTCTTGCAGGTCTCATAGATCAACTCGGAAATATCGAGCATTGATTTGTGAACCGGCATGTTTTTCAACTTCGTATAGATCACCAGTCCAAACAGCAAGCCAAAAATGCAGATGATAATTCCGTAAAGCAGGAGTTTGTGACCATCAATGGCGCCATTCAGAAAAGCCACATCTGAAAGGTTCGGCAATTTGAGGCCGGCTTCGCCTCCACCTTCGGCAGCTCGTGCCGCTGCGGCGCCCAGGAGCGAAATAAAAGCCGCGGCAAAGCCAAATTTCGTGATGCTAATACTTCGGGACCAGGCATTTTTGAGCCAGGTTCGCATTGAACATCCTCCATTTAACAATTGGCCTTGTTGGGGCCGGGCAATCGTCGCTTGCGGGCTCCTGTGAGTTTCACAGCAAAGTTCCGGCACACCCCGTCAGCCACACACGAGCACCCAAAATTCCAACTGGAATCATTGAGGGGCTGGTGTTGTTACTGCTCTTTACCGGATTTCCGCAATTCACCAAACTAAGACAGGAATTTCACGCCCGGCTTCCGGCCCTCTATGCTCCATTTGCAGTCTGGAGCACCTCCCTGACCGGCTGGCCCGGGGCTAAAACAAAACGCTGATTTATAACATTTAGCTAATGGCTGGTCAAACTGTTCCCTATGTTGAAACCGGGGGCTTGGCGCGCAGGCCTACCAAATCCGTTCGGGCCTACCGGGAACCTGGGGAGACGGATAAGCAAACCGATGGTACCATGCCTTATCAACACCCGCTGTAGAGTCGCATCTGGACGGGAGTCCATGAGCACCAAACCTATGATTCGTACGGATTTGCAGCCACCGGAAGGCACTCAATTGCGGCACGACTGGACCACGGCAGAAGTGCAAGCAATCTACGGCACGGCGCTGCCAGAGCTGATTTTCCGCGCGCAAACGGTGCACCGCGAGTTTCATCCGCCAGACCGGGTGCAAACGTGTCAGTTGATCTCCATCAAGACGGGCGGCTGCCCGGAAGATTGTGCTTACTGTCCGCAAAGCGCCCACTATGACGCTCCGGTCGAGCGGCAAGGGCTGTTGGACCCGCAGCACGTGATTGGCGTTGCCAAGGAAGCCGCCGAACGTGGCGTAACGCGATTTTGCATGGGCGCCGCCTGGCGGCAAGCTCCCGAGGGCCGGGAATTTGAAAATGTCCTCGAAATGGTGCGGGGGGTTTCCGCGCTGGGCCTGGAAGTTTGTTGCACGCTGGGGATGTTGACCGCCAGCCAGGCGGAACGGTTGAAGGCCGCAGGTTTGAGCGCGTACAACCACAATTTGGATACGTCACCGGAATTTTACGGCTCGATCATTACGACTCGCGTCTACGACGATCGTTTGAAAACTCTGGCCGCTGTGCGCAAAGCGGGCATTACCGTCTGCTGCGGTGGAATTCTTGGCATGGGCGAACGAGCCTCCGATCGCATCGGGTTGCTGCAGCAACTCTCTTCTCTTGCCCCGCACCCGGAAAGTGTGCCCATAAACATGCTGGTCCGTGTCGAAGGCACGCCTCTGGCTTCGCTGCCGGCGCTGGACCCGCTGGAAATGGTTCGCGCCATTGCCACCGCGCGAATTTTGATGCCTGCTTCGCGTGTGCGTCTGGCCGCGGGCAGAAAGCAATTGACGCCGGAAGCCGTTACGCTTTGCTTTCTGGCCGGCGCAAATTCTATTTTTGTCGGTGAGAAACTTTTGACCACTCCCAATCCTGGCCCGGATGAGGACGAATTGTTGCTGCAAACATTGGGAATGAAGCCGCTCGAATCGCATGCCGTCTGAGCCAAAGAACAAATTGCTTCGCGAATTGGAAGCTGAGCTTCAAGCCCTCGAAGCGCGCAGCCAGCGGCGTTCTCTGATTGAAATTCATGGAATCAACCTGTGCTCCAACGATTATCTTGGGTTATCCAAGAGTCCTTTGCTGAAGGAAGCGGTCATTGCCGCCATTCGCGCCACGGATCGCGTTGGCAGCACGGGCTCGCGATTACTTTCCGGTCACGCAGGGATTTGGAATGAAGTAGAAGCGGAGTTTGCGCAGTATGCTGGCACAGAAGCGGCTCTGTTTTTTGGTAGTGGCTATTCGGCAAACCTCGGACTTATCTCTTCATTGATATCGAGGGATGACGTCGTATTCTCAGATACATTGAACCACGCAAGTATCATTGATGGAATCCGGTTGTCCGGAGCCCGAAAATTTATTTACCCGCATCTCGATTTGAACGCGCTTGAAGCGGTACTACGTTCTCATGCGGGTGAACGCTGCAGGAAGATGATTGTGACCGAGACGATTTTTAGCATGGATGGGGATGTGGCTCCGGTTGCGCACATTCAGACGCTTGCGGAGAAATACGGCGCAGAGCTGATTGTTGACGAAGCGCACGCGACTGGCGTGCACGGTCCGGCGGGACGAGGAATCGCGGCGCAGGCCGGAATTGCGGAAAAAGTTTTTGCCGTTGTGCACACCTGTGGCAAAGCTCTGGCGAGTGCCGGAGCTTTTGTTTGCGGAAGCACGATCTTGAAGGAGCACCTGATTAATCGGGCGCGAACATTTATTTTCAGCACCGCGCTGCCGCCGTACCTGGCTGGCCAGATTCGCGCTGCGCTTGGAATTTCCCTCTTGATGAACCAGGAGCGTGCGGCGCTGCAGACCAATTCGACGAACCTGGAATCCGCCATGCGCGCGATGGGTCTGGATACCGCGGGCAGCACATCGCAGATCGTCCCGGCTGTGATCGGCAGTAACGAAGATGCCCTCGGCGCTTCGGAATTTTTGCGGCGCGAGGGATTCGCCGTGCGCGCGATTCGTCCGCCTACGGTAGCCGAAGGAACGGCGCGGTTGCGTTTTTCTTTGACGGCGGCAATCTCATCGGCTGACGTTTCGCGACTCGAAACTGTTTTGCAGAACTGGCGCGCGAGTTTGCCGCAGACTCATGCACTGGCAGGGCGCCCATGAGGCACCATTTCTTTATTACCGGCACGGATACCGGAGTCGGCAAGACCACACTGTCGGCGCTGCTGTGCGCGGCGCTCGATGCCGTTTACTGGAAGCCGATTCAAACCGGGACGCTTGAAGGTTCGGACCGCGTGACGGTGATGCGACTTGCCGGAATTGGAACCGACCGTACGCTTGACGAAGTTTATAAATTTGTCCCCCCGGTTTCGCCGGATCTGGCGGCGCGCTGGGCCGGCGTGGAAATCGATTTGGGCCGCATCAACATGCCCACCAGCCTTTTGAATGATTGGCTGATTGTGGAAGGCGCGGGCGGAGTACTTGTTCCCATCAATCAAAAACAATTCATGTTGGACATGATGGTGAAATTCAAGCTGCCGGTGATTGTGGCGGCACGCAGTAGTCTGGGCACCATCAATCACACGCTGTTGACACTGGCGGCGCTGCACGCGGCGGAACTGCCGGTGCACGGCGTCGTTTTGATTGGCGATCAGAATCGTGAAAATCGAGAAACCATTGAGCGTTTCGGCCACGTGCGCGTGATCGGTGAGATCCCGCGATTGCCGAATTTACACCGCACCGCACTCATGCAGGTCTTCATGAATCATTTTGATCGTGCGGCGTTCGCGCAGTAGTCACTCTCTCCCGTTCACTGCTACAATCTTTTGCGCCAACTAATTTCCATGAACAATCCTTCCTGGCTCAATCTCGATCACATTTGGCTGCCCTACACGCAGATGAAAAATGTCAAGATGCCCTTTCCGGTAGTCTCGGCCAAAGGAGTGCGCCTGCAGTTGGCTGATGGACGCGAACTGATCGATGGAATTTCAAGTTGGTGGACGGCTTGCCATGGTTATGGCCAGCCGCACATCCTGCAATCTGTCGCAAAACAGTTGCAGGCCATGCCGCACGTAATGTTTGGCGGACTGGCTCATGAACCGGCTTACAAACTCGCAGCGCGCCTTGCCGCATTGCTTCCGGGCGATTTGAACCATGTTTTTTTTACCGAATCAGGGTCTGTTTCCGTCGAAGTGGCGCTCAAGATGGCGGTGCAGTTCTGGATGAATCAGGGGACGAGACGCACCAGATTTGTGAGTTTTCGGCACGGGTACCACGGCGATACGTTTGCGACGATGGCGATTTGCGATCCGGAAGAAGGGATGCACAAATTGTTCCACGGCGTGTTGCCGGAACAATTTGTAGTGGATGTTCCCGATACGCCGGAAAAATTGGAAATATTGAGAAACTTCTTGCGCACCAATCGCAATGAAATTGCCGCCGTGGTCATCGAGCCGCTGATTCAGGGCGCCGGCGGGATGAAGCTTCACGCGGCCTCCGTGCTGCGCGAGCTAAAAAAGCTTTGCGATGAAAATGAGCTGCTGGTTATTTTCGACGAAATATTTACAGGATTCGGACGCACCGGAACCCTGTTCGCGTGTCAGCAGGCAGAAGTCGTTCCCGACATTATTTGTTTATCGAAAGCGCTTACCGGCGGAACCGTTCCGCTGGCGGCGACAGTGGCCTCCGAGAAAATCTACAATGCCTTTCTTTCCGACGATCCGGGCGCTGCGTTCATGCATGGACCGACCTACATGGCCTATCCGCTGGGTTGCGCGGCGGCGAACGCTTCACTCGACTTGTTCGAGTCCGAACCGCGCTTGCAGCAAGTCGCGCGGATCGAAGCGCAGCTGGGCGCCGAACTTTCCTGTTGCCGGGGCCTGCGCGGGGTTCAGGATGTTCGTGTCAAAGGTGCGGTTGGCGTGGTCGAAATGGATCGGCCCGTCGATTCCGCTGCGCTCCGTGCCAGATTTGTGGAACGCGGTTGCTGGATTCGCCCGTTTGGCGATTTGCTTTACCTGACTCCGCCCCTGGTAATCGATGAAAGCGATCTCACGACATTAACCGGAGCAATTCGTCATGTCCTGCAGACTGCCTGAAATTATTTGCTTGCAAGGTTTCCCGCCCCCCGCTGTGAGTCCTGCGAACCTCTGTTAAACTCCTAAGCACCTTTTCGCGGGGGAGTGTTGCTTGGCACTGGGTCTAAGTGGCTGGAAGCAAAAAATTGTGGCCTTTGCGGGCAGCCTAGGCGCTCCCGGGCTGCTGCTGATTTCGTTTCTGGATTCGTCCGTCCTGTCGTTTCCGGTCATTAACGATCTGCTTTTGATTCAACTTTCGGTGCAAAATCCGGAGCGCATGCCGCTTTACGCGGCAATGGCGAGTCTGGGATCCGTGCTGGGTTGCGTGTTGCTCTACTACATCGCGCGGGCAGGCGGGGAAGCCTATTTTCACCGCAAAGCCGGTACCCGGGCATTGCACATTCGATCCTGGGTGGAGCGCAATGGATTTGGCGGAATTCTGGCCGCCGCGCTTTTGCCTCCTCCGACACCGTTCAAAATATTTGTTTTTGCGGCCGGGGTATTTGAGGTACCGGTGGCGAGTTTTACGTCGGCGGTCACGATTGCGCGGCTTGTTCGCTACTTTCTTGTCGGCTACCTGGCGATCCACTACGGCAATCAGGCGCTGCCTTATATCAAAACGCACTGGCCCATGGTGCTGATCGGCGCAGTTGTATTCGTCGGGGCGTGTTACGGGCTTTCGCGCGTCTTGATACGGCATCATGTCGAAGATGCCAGGGACTAGTTGGCTGTCCCGAAATTCTCGCATCCAGGGAATGTCTCCCCCTCCTGCTCAAAGAGCCCGAAAAGCCGGCGCTGGTAATTGGATTCTCGCCTGAAATTTATTTCACGAGAGTGCTATGTAATTTGCAGTGAAACGGGGCTCTGAATGGCAGACACAACCGTTTTTATCTGTTCTATTTTCTCCGTGATGCGGGATCCCAGGCGATTTCACTGGAAATGATTTCACCGGCGGGGGCTGTTTCAATGCGGGCTTCGACGCGCTTTGCCGAGCGGCTTTCGCGGCGGGGCGGAAAATCCCGGATCGTGATTTGGTACCCGGTGGGGATTTGCTCGAGGGAGGCTTTCGGGAAACGGGCTATGGCTAGGAATCGTTTGGCGGCTGGAGTACTGGTTGCAGCGTCCAGCACGCTCGTTGGCTCGGGCTTGTAGGAATTGCTGGCAGATTCAGGATCGTATTCAGCAGAGGGACCGACTTTTACTTCTGCGTCGTGCAGGGCGCTTTGCGTTTCGATTACTCCTTGCCACAGGAATGGCGAGTTGGCATCGGGATACGCGGCGACCTTGCGCGGCAATTCACCGCGATAGCTGCGCGATTCGATGGCGGCAATAGCGGCGCTGTGCATGAGCGCGCGGAGACCGATGTAGAGAAGAATTGTGCACAGAGCGAGAACTGAGGCCAATCGTCCCCGTGGAGACTTCGATTTCGCTCCGATCTCCTCGCTGACCAGACGGAAGAGTTGCGGCAGGAGAAGAGCAGTTAGCAGAACAGCGAAGATCCACAGATCGGCATGAGGGAGCCAGTCCAGTTGAAAGCGTTTGGGGGAGAACGGCCAGAGCAGACCGGTGGGTTCAGCTTGGGTAACGTCCATCAGGGGGTGCAGGAGAGCGGAACTGAGGATGGCTGCAAAGGCCAGAGAGGGGGAAGGAGAGTTTTGTTGTGGCGGGGATTTTTTCAGGAAAAATGGAACTGTGAAAACAATGGCGATGAGCAGGGCAAGCGATATCGAGCTGCTGGCGTTGCGGTAGCAGGTCAGGTAGACGGACGGGGAGATGTGGGCGCTAAGACTGTCGAGGCTGGCGACCGAACCTGCCAGCACGATGGCGATCGTCAGGCGGCGGTTGGCTTTGGGGAAAGCTGCGCGTTTTAGGGCGTAGGAAGCCAGGGCGTGGGTAAGCGGGTCCATGCGGGAATGTTATCTCATGAATGGGATCGCGGGGCGATGGACCGTGTGATTTGGGCCGCTGCCTCTGCCACCAGTGAAAGTCGCAGGTTCCCGAGCGGACGCGAGCGGTCAATACCAGTAGCGATTTTATTTTGTCGTCGGGATGAGGAGTTTTAGGGATTTGGGGACGATTTTGAATTCGACCGGAAGACGGGCCAGCGGTTCGCCGTCGACCTGGGCGTAGACGGGGAGATCGTCTAGCGGTTCGCAGAGTACGGTATCGGTTTTTAGGAAGTGGACGTTTTTGGTGCCACGAAGTCTATCCCGCCAGAGGGCCGGGAGATAGCTCAGATAGCGCAAGCCGCTTTTGGTGGTTAGGGCGAGGACTTCGAAGCGGTCCAGCTGGAGGTCGGCTTGGGTAGTGATTTTGAAGGGACCGCCATAGTTTTTGGTTCGGCCTACGATGACGAGCGAGGAGTCGATGTTTTCGCCGTTGGCGATTACCCGGAAATGCTGGAATTTGTAGCGGAAGACTTCTCGAGCGCCCTGATACCAGTAGGCGAGGATGCCAACGCGGGCTTTCAGGTCGAGGTCGATCGAATAGACGATCATACCGTCGGGGCCGGCGCCGGCGACGCTGAGAAAATATTTTCTTTTCTCGGGTTGGTTGAGGGGAGTAGCCAATCCCAGGGCGATTTCTTTCACTTCGCTGGCTAGGATTTTTCTTGCGGCTCCGGGTATGTCCCAGGGAATGTCCAGTTCTTTGGCCAGGATGTTGGCGGTTCCGCCCGGGAGCAGGGCCAGGGTGGCGCGGTGCCCGTTTTGGGATTCTGCCAGGCCGTTCACGACCTCGTTGAGAGTGCCGTCGCCGCCGCAGGCGATAACCAGCTGGCGGCCTTCGGTTGTAGCGCGGCGAGCGATTTCGGTGGCGTCGTTAGGGCCCTTGGTTTCGGCTAATTCGGCTTCGATGCCGCCGGCGGACAGGATTCTGCGCGCTTCGTCTAGGAGTGGCCGACGCCGATTGCCGGCATTGCCCGCGTTGGGATTGTGGATCAGTAAGGCGTTTCGTAGTTCGGGGCGGAGCTCTGACGTCATGAATGTCCTAGGCGTTGCTTGTCCTTTTCATTCTATATAATGTGAAGCGAAATTCAGGCATTCCTTCTTCGAGGGTTTCATGGGCAAAGCAAGCAGCGCGGTGAAAAAGGAAGTGGAGCAGCTGGGCGAGCGGTTGCGTCATCACGAATATCTCTACCACGTTTTAGATGAACCGGAGATTTCAGACGCGGCTTACGACAAGCTGATGAACCGCCTAAAGGAGCTGGAAGCGGCACATCCCGAGTTGACGGCCTCCGATTCGCCGACTGTGCGCGTGGGCGGGCCTCCGCGCGAGGGTTTTCTGACAGTGCGGCATGCGCGGCCGATGTTGAGTTTGGACAATGCCTTTTCTGCCGATGCGCTGCGGGAGTTTGACCGGCGGGTACGGGAGGGAAGTGGGCAGCAGAAGATTGAATATATTGCGGAGCATAAATTTGATGGGCTGAGCATTTCGCTGCAGTACGGGGGTGGGGCGCTGTCCCGCGCAGTAACGCGCGGGGACGGAACGACCGGTGAGGATGTGACACCGAATGCCAAGACCATTCGGTCGATACCATTGCGGGTGGACGCGCTGGCGCTGAAGAAGGCGAAATTACCGGCGACGTTTGAGGTGCGTGGGGAAGTGATGATGACGCGGAAGGCCTTTGAGGATTTGAACCGGCGTCAGGAGGAAATTGGCGGGAAGATCTTTGTGAATGCGCGGAATTCGGCAGCGGGGGCGGTGCGGGTGCTGGATCCCGCAATTACCGCACAGCGGAAATTGGATTTTTTTGCCTACTACCTGTTTTTAGACGGAAAAGCGCCGTTTCCGAAACATTCAACTTCGCTCGAGGCACTTAAGATGTTGCGATTCCGCGCTTCAAGCGATTGGAAATTGTGCGCGGGGATCGAGGAAGTAATTGCGTATTGCGACGCGTGGGACTCGAAGCGGGAGAAACTCCCGTACGAAATTGATGGCGTGGTGGTGAAAGTAAATTCAATTGGAATTCAGAATGAACTGGGATGGACGTCGAAGTCGCCGCGCTGGGCGATTGCGTATAAATATCCGGCGCGGCAAGAGACGACGGTTGTAAACGATATCAAAGTGCAGGTTGGACGGACTGGCGCGTTGACGCCGGTGGCGATTCTGGAGCCGGTGCAGGTGGGCGGAGTGACGGTGGCGCGGTCCACTTTGCACAACATGGATGAAGTGGAGCGGTTGGGATTGCAGATTGGCGATACGGTGTTGATTGAGCGTGCGGGGGAAGTAATTCCGCATGTGTTGAAAGTGGTGAAGGAAGGGAAGAGTCGGCGGCCATTTCGGATGCCGAAGAACTGCCCGGAATGCGGAAGTGCCATTCACAAAATGGAAGGCGAGGTGGCGTATCGCTGCGTGAATGCGGCATGCCCGGCGAAACGGAAGGAGTCGATCCTGCATTTTGCGGGGCGGCACGCGATGAACATCGACGGTCTGGGCGACAAGATTGTGGATCAGCTGGTGGACAAGGGATTGCTGAAGGATGTGGCGGATCTGTATTCGCTAGAGGTAGAGCAGCTGGCGGGGCTGGAGCGCATGGCGGAGAAGTCCGCGCAGAACCTCATCGGAGAGATTGCGGCTAGTAAAAAGGCTTCGCTGGCGCGATTGATTTATGCACTGGGCATGCGATTTGTGGGGGAGCGGACGGGGCAGCTGTTGGCCGAACAGTTTTCCTCGCTCGGGGAGCTGGAGGATGCGTCGGAAGAACAACTCGTGGCCGTGAATGAAGTGGGACCGAAAGTGGCGGCGGCGATTGCGGAGTTTTTTTCCGAAGCGGCGAACCGGCAGATTGTGAAGAAGCTGCACAAAGCGGGAGTGCGGCCGACGGCGGAGAAGCGGGAGATCAAGAGCGACAAATTGGCTGGGAAGAGCTTTGTGTTTACCGGCGGCTTGGCAAATCGTTCGCGCGAGGAAGCTGGGGAGATTGTGCAGTCACACGGCGGGAAGGTTTCGGGCTCGGTGAGCAAGAAGACGGACTATGTGGTGGTTGGGACTGATCCGGGGTCGAAGGCGGATAAGGCGAAGGAGTTGGGAGTGACGATTTTGGGGGAGCGCGAGTTTGAGAAATTGGTTGGATTGAAATAGAAAGTCCGTTGTCAATCGAAGGGTCTAAATTAGCTGACCAAGTCCATTCTGGGGCATAATCGCACGCGCTTGGAGGGATAGTGTGAGTCATGCGGCCCGCTTCGTTCGGACTGTTCTGCCGGAAGATCCCTGGCAAGTCGTCTTTTTGTGCGGACTCGTTTGTTTAACCGTGTCGCCGCATCTTGTGTGGCTGAGTGCGGATCGACTTAGCGAACTGGCACTTCCCCTGTCCAGGCGAGAAGAGATCTTCAATAAATATTGGATTTTTTCAATTGGCGTGACTTACGCCATGATTTTTGTTGTGACGGCAGGCTACTTTGCGTGCCTGTGGCCGGGCAAGAATGCTGCACGGAGAGTTTTTCTATGGACTGTATTACCCACGTTCTCGGTCCTGACGGTTGTACTAGCGGCTTACTGCAAATTTGCAGCTGGCCCCAAGAGTCTTCTAGACAATCGTCTTACTAGAATTCCTAGCCAGGCGTGGTTGGCCGGCCAAATTAAGGCTCTGGGGCCGGCGTTTCACTACGGAGTTGCGGGCTTTCTACTCGTGGCGATTTTTGCGATCCGTCTCGCGCTGCGCCAAGCGCAGCTACCTATTTCCGTTGTGCGGAATCGGGAAATTTCCGGACAGGATTCAGAAGCGTGGAAGAAAGCAAAGCGAGTGATTTGGTTAGGTCAGGGAGCGCCAATTTTGTTGGCACTTCCGTTTGCGCTGCTCAATGTTCTTGTTATTGGCCGGCTTTCCGACAGAACGCCAGGAATTTTCCTGGGCTACTACAGGTGGATGGCGCCTTTGCTGATGGTGTCGATTTCGATTTGGATTTTGTTTCAGGTCATCGGGAAAGAAAATGCAGATAGCGTCATATCCATGATGCGGTTTCCTCGATTGCAGGGAGTTGCGCTTGGGCTGGCAATACCTGTAGGTCTCGCCGCGTTAATTTTTGCAGGGCGCTATGGGTACGATAGGGCCGCTTGGGCCAGGGAACTGGTGGGAATTGCCGATCCACCGTTGGTTTCGCAATATCTCAAGTGGCCCGTTCTGCAGTGCTTAACCCTGTTCTTCGCCGCATTCCAGGAAGAATTCATATTTCGGGGGATACTGCAAACGCATTTTGTTCGCAGGTATGGGCTCTGGCGGGGAATATTTTTTGTCAACTTATTGTGGGGAGCCTCACATTTTTTTTCCGATCCAATTTACAAGTTCACAGACGCTGAGGTAGTTCAGGCGCTGTTTTATCGACTCGCAATTTGTTTGGCGCTCGGATTTGTTCTTGGCTGGCTGACGTTAAAATTTGAATCGCTTTGGCCTGCTGTTTTGGCGCACGGTCTCTACAACATTGCCTTAACAACTAGAGTTTATATATTCACTTTCGACGAATTGGCTCGGGTTGCGGTCTGTGCGGCGTTGGGATTTATTTTGTTTCGCTATTGGCCAATCGACGTTGCAGACATTGGCTTGCAAAACGGTAGAAATGAACGTTTTTCGGCGGAACCTTCCATTTAATTTTGATTTACTTTGCTGCGAGTTGGGCGCCCGTAGGCGAAGATTCGCAGTATAATTACTGAAGCGGGCGGGCTGGGTGATCGCTGGCTTGGTTGTCGCAAGGCGACCGAGCGGGAGGAAAGTCCGGACACCGTCCTGAGGCACGCTTTTCTTTCGGGAAGAGCGGAACTCTTGACAGGGCAACGCGCCTGGTAACGCCAGGGAACCCACACTCGATGAAAAGAGTTGGGCTACGGAAAGTGCCACAGAGAATATACCGCCGGTGGAGCGCAACACGGTGGCATCGCGCAGGGAGACCTGTGAGACGTCTTCGAATTGTTCGTTCTGCAGGGTAAGGGTGAAAAGGTGGGGTAAGAGCCCACCGCCCTAACAGCAATGTTAGGGGCACGGAAAACCCCGCGTGGTGCAAGGCCAAATAGGAGGGGAGAGCCGGCCCGGCTCGATGAGTCAGCGTTCGTGATAAACGAACGCGCTCCGTTCGGCGTGGCAGAAGCCGCGCTGAATTGAAAACCCTCGGGTAGGCTGCTGGAGCCACGGTGCGAATCGTGGCCTAGAGGAATGATCGCTGACGCTTCTTGTTCGCCTACGCGGATGAGTGCGGGACAGAATCCGGCTTATAGGCTCGCCCGCTTCTTTTCAATAACCTACAGCCAGTTTCGGCGAAATTGTGCCATAACTGTGACACGAGCGTTCGAGTTTTATTCGCCAGCTCGCCTCGTGATTATTCAGGCAGTTCTTACTATCTGCTGTCTCGTAAGCTCCATTTCTGGGCAGGCGCCGAGGATTTCGCACAAGCGAAGTTGACGATGGCGGACATAGCCTTGACAATTTCCATGATAAACTTGACAAGTATAAACATAACCTTGACAATATCCTGGTGGCTTCCTCGCGTAGGGAGAATCGAAACGGCAGTCTATGAGAACGCCCACTGACGTCCGTGGACAACAGATTCGCCAGTTTATCTTGGCACGGGTTGACGAGCACCCGCACGATATTGCGCAACTGACCGCGCAGCATTTCGGTCTGACACGTCAGGCTGTCAATCTCCATTTACAACGTTTGCTTGCCGATTCAGATCTGGTTCGCCAAGGAAAGACGCGGCAAACTCGATTCTTTCTGAATTTGAAAAAGACCTGGCAAAAGCGCTATGCCCGTCAGCAAAGCGAGTCGGATGTTTGGGAGAGTGATGTGCTCCCGCAAATCTCAGACTTACCTGACAACGCCTTGGATATTTGGCGGTACTGCTTTACTGAAATGTTCAACAACGCCGTGGACCACTCTTCGGGCACGCGTATCACGGTGCAGTTGAAGCGCACCGCCGTGAACGTTGAAATTGCCATCATCGACAACGGCGTGGGCATATTTAAGAAGATTCAACGTGCGATGAAGTTCTCCAGTGAACGGTATTCGGCGCTCGAACTGGCGAAAGGGAAGTTCACAACGGACCCAGCACGTCATACAGGGGAAGGCATCTTCTTCACCTCGAAAATGCTCGTCGCCTTCGACATTTCATCGGGCGGCCTGTACTTCACCTCACTGTCGCCGCTGAAAAACCTCAAGGGCACGGCTGTCTGGATGAAATTGCAAAACTCATCCGACAGGTCCCGTAAAGAAGTTTTTGATGGATACGCATCGCCGGGAAATGACTACGCCTTCAGTAAAACAGTCTTGCCTGTGAAAATGGCGGAGCAAAGTCCGAACGATTTGATCTCGCGTTCGCAGGCGAAACGTCTTTTGCTGCGCCTCGAGAGATTCCGCACGACGGTCCTCGATTTTCAAAATGTCAATCAAATTGGGCAAGCGTTTGCGGACGAAATCTTTCGTGTTTTCACGCGTAGTCATCCGGATATAGATATGCAGTTCATAAACGCGAATGAGGAAGTGCACAAGATGATCCGCCGAGCGCAGAACACTTAGAAATCGCCTTCCGCCTGGATCACGGGTTCGCTCGAAAGTGATAGAGATCGCGGCGAACCTGCGCGCAGGATTTCCATGTGCATGCCCGATCGCGCCCGCCCGACTCTTCGGCAGCGGGTTTGCCACCCTTTTGAAAGTCCGTCGCTCCTTAAGGTGCAATCCGCAGACACCGCGGTGTGGGAAGGCGTTCGCAGAATCTGCTACTGAGGAGCTTTGCGGCTTCGACTTCGGACTTGGCTTGTTGTAGCAAAGGAATATCCGGATTGGAGTCCTTCCAGAGGGAGAGGACCTCATTGTCGGCGGCTTTCGATTTTTCCGCGTCACCGGAACACGAAGATTCGCTAGGCCTTCGTCAAGAGGGCTTGCGCTCTCTTCGGTTCTTCCCCAGGGTCGGGTCGTGGGTTCGCCCTTCCACACGCTTCCGCCAGCGGGCGCTTGCTACTTGATTCTTTTCGTCGGATAATCGCGACGGTTCTGACTGTCGGGAAGGGCTTGTTGCAGGAGGCCGGTCCGCGATGAAACCTTCGGCGAGGCGTTCTTATTCCATCGGTCCTGTACAGCGCTGCTTGCAGGTATTGCGCCTCTTCGGTCAGGCCACAAGCGGATTGATGCCCGCCGAAGTGGCAAAGCTTTCCGCACTGCCGACCAGCACGGTGTACCGATTCCTCGCCAATCTTGAGACGGCCGGTTTTCTGACGTGCAGCGACAGCGGGAAGTACTTCGTTGATTCTGCATGCTTTTCCACCGGGCACGTCGCTCAATCACATCTTGACATACGGCGAGTGAGCCTGCCGTACCTGAAAGCTCTCAATGAACATACGCGTGAAACAATTCACTTGCTCGTGAGGCAAGGGTTGAGCGCGGTGTACGTGGAAAAGCTGGAGTCTCCACAACTTCCCAATACGATTTCGCGCATTGGCGTTTCCGTTGCGCTTCACTGCACGGCGGTTGGGAAAGTCCTTCTGGCATATTTGCCCCCGGAAGATTTGGCACGAGTGCTGCACCAGATCGAACCGAGAAGCAGAACGGCGCATACAATCAGCAGCACTGAAGAATTAGAAAGGCAATTGGAGCATGTGCGGAGATGCGGGTACTCACTCGATTTGGAAGAAAATGAGCCCCATATACGGTGCGTGGCAGCGCCGATTTGGGATGCTTCCGGGAATGTGAATGCGAGCCTTAGCGTGAGCGGACCGGCCAAACGGATGTCCGTGACTCGGATGAAGGAGCTTGCGCCAGTGATTCAGGAGGCGGGTGTCCGGATTTCCAGAGAACTGGGCTATCAAGGCCCCGTCGATCCTGAAGTGGACTGGAAGATTTGCGGCTCGGATCCGGCGCAGCGTTCATTGCAAAAGGCGGCTTTGGATGGAAGATTGGGCAACAGTACAAAAATGATGTGGCAACGCCGCAGGACGGAAGCGCTGCCGGTCACAAGAAGTTCATGATGGAATTGCAGGTCCCGGGCAAATACACGAAATTGGCTGCCACTCTCGGAATGAATCTGTTCCTCGCGGTCGTTTGCCAGGCAAGTGGGAAGCATTATTTTATTTTTCCCCAAAGCGAAACGCAGAATAGTCAAGCCGACGCGCACTTGGAGCGTGGCTTACAGTTGGCCCAGGCGGGAGAACTACCAGCTGCAGAAAACGAACTTCGCACCGCCGTGAAGCTAAAACCGGATAACGCGGAGGCTGTTTCCAGCCTGGCAACTATACTTGCGATTGAGAAAAAACTGGAAGAATCCACGTCCCTATTTGAGCGGGCTTTGAAGCTCAGCCCAAGTGATTTGCGTTCCCGCAGGCATCTGGCTGCGAATCTCTACCAGCTGCGACGTTATTCCGAAGCAAGACAGAACTTGAAAGTTGTTCTGAAGGCTGAGCCCAATGATCCGCAAGCGAGGCTATTGCTTGGGTTGATCGCGGAGAATACGGGCGATTACGCGACCGCAGTATCGATGCTCAAGTCTTTCCCAAGTTTGGCGAGTGAACAGCCGGAAGCCGAAGTCGCACTAGCAAAATCGTACTACCGGACCGGAGAGGCCGGGAAAGCGGCGCATTGCCTTCAGGCGATAGCGAGCGGTCCTTTAGGAGCCCAAGGTGCGTTGCTAGGAGCACAAGTTGCGGACGAGATGCGGGACTATGCCACCGCTGAAAGTTTGGTGAAGGGGGTGCCCGCGGACTCGGCATCTTTCAGCGCGGCAAAGTATCGACTGGCGATCGTGAAGTTTCACACCAAGCAATATGAAGAGAGCGAGAGAATTCTCCAGGAGTTGATCGGCGCGGGTAGACGAAACGGGGAAATTCTCAGGCTGCTAGCGTGGTGTTATCACCATGAGAACCGCGATGAAGAGGCGATACGCACGTTTCGAGAAGCAGTGCAAATTGATCCGAAGGAGGAAAGAAATTATTTGGACCTGGGAGCGCTGCTCCTGGCACAGCGAAAATTCTCGGTGGCGACGGAGTTCGCGAACCGGACGGTGAATGCGTTTCCGGCTTCCGCCAATGCTCTGGCATTGCTGGGGTCTGTGGAGTTCGCCTCGGAGCGGTTTGCAAACGCAGTGAAAACGTATTCTCGTGCGCTTACGCTTGATCGAAGCGACGAGGACGCCATCCTCGGGCTGGCCAAGGCTCAGGCCGCTGCAGGTATGGGCCGCGAAGCGAAGGACACCCTTGACGAGGCTATGAAACATTTTCCGGGGAAAGCTTCTTTTGAGCTTCAACTGGCGCTTCTGCTATTGAAAGAAAACGAGGAGAATGGCAATTCGCAAGCACGCGCTGAAAGTCTGTTGCAGACTGCCGCAAAGCATGATCCGATGCTCGTCGAAGCGCAGTATCAATTGGGAGAACTTGCACTTCGCCGAGGACAAACCGCTCTTGCGCTCACCTACCTGGAAAACGCGGTGAGACTTTCGCCAGACAGCGCACGAGTTCACTTTGCTCTCGCGCGCGGCTATCGCCGAGCCGGCCGTGCCGAAGAAGCAGCCCGGGAAACGGGCGTCTATGAGAAATTGAAAAAGGTGGACACATCCGGCATGACGTCCCCTCCCTCGAATGTGCCTCCCGGTGACTGAGATTCGATCAGCGTGCGGCTCTCTCAATTCACTAAGGATGTCGATTTTCTTGATTCTTGTATCTTCGTATTCTTCTACTTGCTGCGGCCAACTACCCAGTTCGAAAGCGGCGCGTGTTCCGCCGCCAGAGAAACGACAAGTTTTCACCGATGTAACGCAGCAAGCTGGAATCACCTGGAAACAATTCGCCGGCGAATCACCAGACAAGTTTCTTATTGAAACCATGGGCGGCGGTGTGGCGTTTCTCGATTTCGACGGGGATGGGTTGCTGGACATATTTCTGGTGAATGGAGGAGAAACTCCTCGCGGCAAAAGCGGGACGCCAGTTCGCAATGCGCTGTACCGGAATCTGGGAAATGGAAAATTTGAAAATGTAGCGGAAAGAGCCGGCGTGGATCATGTTGCTTTTTACGGGATGGGCGCGTCGGTGGCGGATTTTGACAACGACGGCTTTCCGGATATTTACGTAACCGGGTATCCGTCGAGCGCATTGTTTCACAACAATGGCAATGGAACGTTCACCGACATAACGGAGCAAGCCGAAGTGAAGAATGCAGGAAGGTGGGCGGCTGGCGCCGCGTGGTTTGATTTCGACCGGGACGGCCTTCTCGACATTGTGGTTACAAGCTATGCTCATTTTTCCTTTGAGGCCGAGAAGAAATGCGAAATCAACGGCATGCGATCTTATTGCGCGCAAACTTCATACCAAGGAATGCCGCTGACACTTTTTCACAATGACGGAAACGGACATTTTACAGATGTAAGTGCGCAATCCGGATTGGAGAAGCTAGTTGGACGCGCTTTGGGAGTGGTAACGATCGATGTGAATGATGATGGTTGGCCGGATTTGTTTGTGGCTCGTGATGCTTCGCCCAATCTTCTGCTTATCAACCAAAAGGACGGAACGTTCCGAGATGTGGCCACCGATGCAGAAGTGGCATATGACTCCGCGGGTGTGGCCAAGGCCGGCATGGGAGTCGATGCCGGAGACGTAAACGGAGATGGCCAACCGGACTTTGCAATCACAAATTTCAACGACCAATATCATTCTTTGCTAGTGAGCACTAGTTCGTTGCTCTATGAAGACCAAACGGTTGGTTCCGGATTGGCTAGGTTTACAAAGCGATTTGTCGGCTGGGGGATACATTACATCGACTTTGACAACGACGGGAATCTGGACCTTCTGGTAGTGAACGGCCACATCAACCAGGGGATAGAAGCCACACGCGTGGACGTGAAGTACAAAGAGTCGCCGTTGCTGCTCGGAAACAAAGGAAAAGGCATCTTCGAGGACCTTCGCAAGCGAGCCGGTGAGAGCTTTCGAACGAGTTATAGCGCGCGAGGGCTTGCAATTGGCGATTGGAACAATGATGGAAGGATGGACGCGGTATTTACCTGCCTCAATGATCTGCCTGTGTTATTGCGGAATGATACTGCGCAGGAAAATTCCTGGATCGGTTTTGAGCTGCATGGGACAACAAGCAATCGAGATGCAATCGGTGCAAAGGTAACGGTGGAAGCTGACGGAAGAAAATGGGTGCGATGGATCACGGGGGGGGCGAGTTATCTCTCATCGCACGACAAAAGAGTCCTGGTTGGACTCGGGCCTAATTCCGGGTCTGCCATCCGCGTTGAAATACGATGGCCAAATGGAAACATACAGAAACTCTCACCATTGAAGCCAGGAAAGTATCACAGGGTCATAGAAGCAACGACGACTCCGAGATAAAACCAAGATCTCGGCATATTAATTTGCAGCGGTTTTCCAATAAGCCTGATGTCCGATGTAGTCGTCATCCGGTAAGTTGGCAACGATCAACCGCTTCAGTTCAAGCGAATCGATGGTGCTTTGACGTTGGTAAACGACCTCTCCGTTTGGCCGGATCAGCATGGTGAAAGGTACGGCTGCGTTCCAGTCTGAATCAAAGGCAGCGAGAAGAGGATAAATATCCGTTGAGCCCAGGATCAGATTGCGAGTAGTGGCATGCATGGTTTTGAGCACATTCAAAACGCCAGGCTGTTCATCAGGATAGTTGATACTCACCGTTACCACCTCGAAAGCCCGGTGCCCGTACATGCGATAGATCGTCTGGAACTCGGGCATCTCGGTGCGGCAGGGACCGCACCAGGTGGCCCAGAAATTGACCAATACAAGTTTTCCTGTGGCGTTTTTCCGGAGAGCCTTTAACTCTTCAGCGATGGCCTTCTGCAATTGCACCGGTCTGGCTGCAATTTCGGCTAGCTCTTCCTTGCGTCCCTCTTCTTTGTAAAGCCATTTCGTGGAGCATCCAACCGATGGAGTTTTTGGAAGCGGAACAGATTTGCCTGCCAGAAGTGCATCAATGGCGTTGCGCGCGTCTCGGTTCGTGACCAGCTGCTCACGAGGATTATTGTCAACGCGCCCCTGGTATCGGAGTTTTCGTTCTGCATCGAAAATAAAGAGATGGGGAGTCGCAGCCGGGCCGTAGGCTTGAGCAACTTTTTGGGTCTCGCCATCATAGAGGTAAGGAAAATTAAATTTTCGAAAGGCGGCGCGGATCTTCATGTCCTCAAACGAATCGCCGACGTCGGTGTAGCCCATTTCGTCAAGGCGAACAGATTTGGGGCTATTGGGCTGAATGGCCACCAAGGTTACCCCGCGGTTGCGATAGTCATCGGCTAGCTGCTTGATCCTATTTTCGTAAAGCTGAGCTGTGGGGCAATGATTACAGGTGAAAACGATGGCCAGGACCTTACTGCCGGCATAGTCCTTCAAGCAGTGAGTCTGCCGATCGGTTCCCGGAAGGCAGAAATCCGGGGCCGATGCGCCTAATGCCAGCGGCGGAGGCCCGCTTTCATCGGCCGCTGCCGCGGAAGTGCGAAAACCACTCCCCACGAGCAGGCATGCGAGAGAAAAAATGCGAAGCACAGTTTTCATGGCTAACCTCGGCAAATGGAGATTCGTGCCTAGCTTTTCATACCACGGATTGGGGGCGGCCACTTCCCCAGGGATTCTCACAGGGTGAGAATCCCGAAATTACTTTTCACTTGCCCCGCGGCAGTCAGATTTTAGTAACTCGCTGAAGGTGTTATTTTTTTCTGTGGAAGAAGGTTTCTGCTGAGTCAGCTTCCGCGCGCCTCGGCGATCGCCTAATCCGTGTAACTTACGGATTTCAAATACGTTGCTGGCTTCTGAAGATTCTGCAAATCGCAAGCCAGTCGAGTTCTGAAACCTTACAGAATTGCAAGAATAAATCGATTTAAACCATTCCGGAAAAGAATGGAACCAAAAGACAAAGAAACGATTGCCCAGCCGGGAGCAAAGCCAGATTTACTGTTGACACTGGCGCGGAGATGAGCGAAGAAGCTCCCATATTCATAGAGCGTGGCGGACGCACTCGACTATTTACAGCTGTTTTTATCCGGCGAGTCCAGGGGACTCGAAGGCTGCCTCGCGCTAAAGGGAGGGGTGGGACATATGGACACGGGTCATCAGGGGAGAACGGCTTGGTGGGAAAGCAAGAAACGTAAGGCGTTGTTTGTCTTCTCTTTGTTAGCTCTTTGCGTTCCTAGTCTCACGGCTCAGCTTTACACGGGATCAATATCGGGGACCGTAACGGATACTTCAGCGGGAGTGATCCCTTCTGCAAAATTGACGCTTGTGGACGTGGACAAGGGGTTTTCCTATACGGCAGCAGTGGATTCGGAAGGCCGATACGTTTTCAGACAGGTCCCTCCCGGAACGTACAACCTGACTGCCGGGGCCGACAGTTTTCAGTCCCAACGAAAAGATACGATTAAGCTGGACGTAAGTCAGAATATTTCCATCAATTTCACCTTGAAGATTGGTTCGGCGACGGAGACGGTTGAGGTAACGGCGAGTTCTGTCCACCTGCAGACCGAAGACGCGGTTACGGGGCAAGTTGTAAACAGAAGATTCGTAAATGACCTTCCCTTGGTGGACAGGGATTTTACGAATCTTGCGTTTCTGGCGCCGGGAATCACCGAGTCAAACCTGGACTACGCGAAGAATTCGAATGGCGGCATCAATTTCTATTCGAATGGCGGACGAAACTCCACGGCTGACGTTCTCGTCGATGGGGCCAGCGCGACCAACTTTGAACAAAACAGCGGAATTCAGAACGTGCCGTACGTGCCGTCCGTGGACTCGGTCGAAGAGTTCAAAGTGCAGCAAGCCAATTTCACCGCCGAATTTGGATTCGCGGGCGGAACCGTGGTCAATGTGGTCACACGCTCGGGCGGCAATCAATTCCATGGCAGCGTTTACGAGTTTTTCCGCAATTCCGTGATGGACGCGAATAATTGGTTCTCGAACAAGTTCGGCGATCCAATTCCTCCGCTTAAGAGGAATAACTTTGGAGGGACATTTGGCGGGCCGATCAAGAAGGACAAGACTTTCTTCTTTTTTGACTACGAAGGCCTGCGGCAGCGGAATTTTGCTTCGGCAACCTCTGGCGTGCCCACCGATTGCATGAGGGGCGCGGGTGGTTGTCCTTTCGGCCAGCAAGCGCTGGGAAATATGAGCGAGATTTGCAGTTTAAAGAGAGGCACGTTTGATGCGTCTGGGCGGTGTTCGGACCCCGCAGGTCAGATTTGGGATCCGTACACCGGGGCATTTAACTCAGACCCTGCGGGCAATGGAACCATAAATCCAGGCGCTGTCCGCTCTGATTTTATTCCATTCAACGATCTCTCTGCTTACGTAAGCCCCGGGAACCCAAACCTGGCGGGAACCCAATTCCAGCCGGCAGCGGGAGTGCCTGGGAACCTGATTGATCCCGTCGCCGCCAAGATGCTTTTGCTGTTCCCTTCGCCCAGCCGTCAAGCCGAGAGCTTTGACGATCTTCAGAACAACAACTTTTCGACGGCAGGCACGACAGGGTTTTCGGGCAACAAGTGGGATATCAAAGTCGATCACCGTTTCAGCGACCATGATTTGTTGAGCGTGAAGTACTCCCAAGAGAACGACCACTCAACGGGGTTCAATTGCTTTCAGAATTTCGCGGACCCCTGCACCGGCGGGCCTAACGACCCGACGCGGCACGTGCTGGCGATCAATTACACACATACGTTTAGCCCCGCGCTGGTAATGACACTCACGTACGGGTACTTGCGCGGATTTGATTTTTCACATGGCGTGGGCGGAGAGTTTTCCGACTTTGATTCTCTCTACGCCGACACTGGATTTCCGGCCTATCTGAATACCGGATTCAAGACGCTACCTTTTATCGAAATGGGTAACGGCTATAACACCTCCATCGGGTCACAGCCCTTTGCTATTCTGCGCGAGGGTCAAGACTCCCACCACTTGGGCGGCGCCATCAGCTGGCTTCGAGGCAAACACGACCTGAAATTTGGCGGCGAAGGGCGGTTGCATCGAATCAACTTCGTGCAGCCAGGCTGGCCGTCGGGCGATTTTGAGTTCAGCCGCTCGTCCACTTCGGAAATCTCGAGCGTGGGTGATGACAGCGCTGGTGGAGATGCAATCGCGAGCTTTCTTACAGGCGTAGGCAACCCGGGAAATAGCGGCGGCGGTTGCACTCCGTGCCAACAGGGATTCAACAATTTTGTCAGCACGCAGAGCTTCCGCTTCGCGTTCTTTGGACAAGACAACTTCAAGGTGACCCCGAAACTCACGCTGAATCTTGGCCTCCGCTATGAACTTTCTCTGCCTCGCACGGAACGCTACGACCGCATGAACTGGTTGGATCCGGACGCGGCCTCGCCACTTTCCGTGCCCGGAGTATTCGATTCCCTGCACGGAATTGAAGTCTTTGCGAGTTCCAACGACCGCTACAACTATGACACCTTCTACCATGCGTTCCAGCCGCGCTTTGGCTTCGCTTATCAGTTGCCCCGCTCGTTCGTGATTCGCGGGGGATACGGCGTCTATTTTTCCACGCCACGCAGCGGCGCTGCAGGTACCGGTCCCTGGGGCTATCAAGGATTCAACATTCAACCCCCCTGGCTGACAACGCTGAACATCGATCACGCGACGCCGTATAACACGTTGAAGAATACGTCATGCTCGTTCATCAATTCGACGGATTGCGGCGTTGCGTCACCTCCCGGAAGCTCACTAGGGGCGTTCAATGACATTGGATTCGATGCCGTCGGCCCGGTCAAGAAGATCAGCCACGACATTCCCTATGAACAGTCCTGGAGTTTCGGATTTCAGAAGGAACTTCCTGGCAAGGTGCTGCTCGATGCCTCGTACGTAGGTAAGAAAGGCACGCACCTCTACCTCGGTGGATTCCGCAATCTGGACTACCTACCGCAAAGCGCTATTGCGGGCCTCTCGCCTGATGAAATCGGCGCTTTGAACGATCAGGTGGCGAATCCGTTCTTCTATAATCCGAATTCGCCGGGACACGTTGGCGTGCCTTGCGACAAGAATCATTTTATCTGCGATCCCACGAGCCCTCTCGCTGGCCCCACTGTTTCGCAGTCTCAATTGCTGGTGCCGTTTCCGCAATACACATCCTATTCCGGAGATTCGCCGCCCATTGCCAATTCGATCTATCACGCACTGCAGGTTCGCGTGGAACGGGAATTTGCTAACGGTCTGCAGTTTCTAGTGACCTACACTTGGTCCAAATCCATTGACAATGCTTCGGCTTCGGACGACAGCATTTCTTGGCTGGGGGGTGGTACGACCGACGGTGGAACGATTAGCGTCCAGAATCCGTTCGATCTGCACGGCGAACGCGCCCTGTCTGTTTACGACATTCCGCATGTCTTCCAGTTCAGCTATGTTTATGAGCTGCCGGTAGGACGCGGCAAACGCTTTGGCAGCCAGATGCATCCCGTCCTTAACGCAATCGTGGGCGGCTGGCAGATCAATGGGATCGTCCGCGTAGATAATGGCCGACCCATTGTCCCAGGACTAGACAGTTCCACCCCGATACCGACTTACGGGCAGAGACCGAATCTGGCAGGATCGCTCAAGCGCGGTTCCGGGAGCCTGCAAGACGCAACCGATCCCGACACGGGAGTCAACTACTTCGCAAATCCGGACGCTCTCTCGCAGACTCCTGACAACACGTTTGGAAATGCAGCTAGGACTCTCGGCACCGTCCGTCAACCGGGTGCTAGGGATGTTTCCATGTCACTCTTCAAGGATTTTCCGATGGGATTTGCCCACGAGGGGATGCACTTACAGTTCCGGGCGGAATCTTTCAACACATTTAACCATCCGCATTTTGCTGGACCCAACACGAACTTCGGTGCCAGTGATTACGGATTCATTTCAAGCACGATCAACAGCCCACGCGAGCTCCAGCTGGCGCTGAAACTGTACTTCTAGGTTTCTATCCCCCCAAAAGCGCCGAGCGGGGAGATGGGCAGACACTTGGCCGTCTCCTCGCCGGTGCAAACGGAAGCTAGTCCAACAAATCGGTACTCAAAGTATTTTCGCAGGGGAGAGTGAATGCAAAACCGTCTCGCTGTGCGTGTAATATTTCGGCAACTGGCAGCGGCTGCTTTACTATTTGGCGCGTTGGCGTTTGGCTCCTCGGCTCAAACGATCCGAGTTGCAGCCAGCCGCTCAACAAATGCGTTCAGGCCGACGGAAGCGCTCGGTGCCGGAGTTGACCGCATACCGCTCGCGGCTACTGACAAGATTTTTACCGAGCCGGTACTGAAGCAAATCCTGTCCGCTGGATGGCAGACAGTCAGCTATCGGCAAAATACGGAATTGTACGTGGAAGCGTGGCACTGGAATCCCAAAGGCACGTGGAGTGAGCCGGGAGAGAAAGGCTATTTCGTGGGAGACGCGACTCCCGCGGAATTCATTCGCCACTCATTCGGATATCCATTGCCGCATGCGGGATTTTCGCAGCCTGACGGGCGCGGCTACTCCCGCCTCACCGACGGCGATACCGGTACTTACTGGAAGAGCAATCCTTACTTAACAAAAGCTTACACAGGCGAAAACGATACGTTGCATCCGCAGTGGGTTGTTGTTGATCTCGCGAGTCTGCAGGACGTCAATGCCATTCAAATTGACTGGGCCGATCCGTACGCCAAGCGCTACCTCGTCCAATATTGGACTGGTGCGCATCCGATTCATGAAGCCGCAGCGGGATCGTGGGTTACATTTCCCGCGGGAGCGGTTACGGACGGCAAAGGAGGAAAGGTAACACTTCAATTGTCGCGCGCTCCAGTGGTCACGCGATGGGTAAGAATCTGGATGACTGAATCTTCGGAAACTTGCGACACGCATGGCCCTCAGGATCGCCGCAACTGTTTGGGGTACGCGATCAAGGAACTTTACGCTGGAACCACGACCAGCGACGGAAAATTTCACGATGTCGTCCGGCACACAGCCGACCGCGCGCAATCGAATACGTTCTGCTCGTCCGTTGATCCCTGGCACGAAGGATCGGTCATCAACGATCACGGGGATCAGGTCGGGTTCGATCTTTTTTATACGAGCGGGATCACTCGCGGGTTGCCGGCCATGATTCCCGGGGCGATGCTCTATGAGACGCCTGAAAATTCCGTGGCGCAATTGAAGTATCTCAAGGCCAGAGGTTATCCAATCTCTTATATCGAAATGGGGGAAGAGCCGGACGGAAAACACACTCTTCCAGAAGACTACGGAGCGCTTTACCTGCAGTGGGCGACCGCACTGCACAAGGTTGATCCCACGCTGAAATTGGGTGGGCCGATTTTCGAAGGCGTGAACAAAGACATTGAGGTTTGGCCCGACGCTCGCGGAAGAACTTCCTGGATGGGACGGTTCTTTGACTATTTGAGAGAGCACGACCGCCTGAACGACCTTTCATTCATTTCCTTTGAGCACTATCCTTTCCAGCCTTGCCAGCTGCAGTGGAGCGATTTGTACGACGAAGCGAACCTCACGCGCCACATCCTTCAAGTCTGGCGCGAAGACGGGTTGCCTCCTGGCGTACCGATGTTTATCACCGAAACCAATATCGCCGCCGGGTCCGACGAATCCTTTGTGGACATTTTTGCGGCGCTTTGGTGGGCCGATTTTGTCGGCGCGTTCTTTGAAGCCGGCGGCAACGCCGTCTATTACTTCCACTATATTCCTCTGGGACAGTCCCTTGGTTGTCATAACACCTCGCCAGGGACATTCAGCATGTTTACAGCAACCAAGGACTACGAATTGCAGCAGCCTACTTCGCAATATTTCGCTGGGAAGATGATTACGCAGGAGTGGGTTCAACCAGGAAGCGGGGAACACAAGGTGTTCCCCAGCACAAGCGACATACAAGATGGCGCTGGGCACACGCTCGTAACTTCTTATGCAGTGCTGCGTCCGGACGGAGAATGGTCATTGATGCTGGTTAACAAGGACCAATTGAATCCGCAGCCGGTTCGTATTGTTTTTGACAATGAAAAAGGGAGCGCGCGCTTCACAGGGAAAGTAAGCGTTGTCACATTTGGAAGTGAACAGTACCAATGGCACTCAAACATTAAAGGTGGCATTGCTGATCCGGACGGACCTGAAGCCAGGTCTTCTGCGATCGCAACGAAAGACGGAACGTTTACGTTGCCGAAGGCCTCTGTCACGGTTCTGAGAGGGAAGCTTGGAGAGTTTTCAAAAGAGTCGTTCTAGTTGGCTCGGGGTTCGGAGACAACTACTCTGTTTTCAGAAATTATGATTGCAAAAAGCGTCATATCTGGTGGTGTTCAAAAATATCACTGAAACAAAAAAGACCAAGTCGCAGCGTGTCAGATGATGCAGAACGCTCAGACCCAGCCTCCCGTAAATCGTAAATGAATGGCCGTTTCCGGGTGCCCAGGTTTGTTCGCGGATTTTGCCTGGATCACGGGTTCGTCGCCGCACGGAGGAGTATGGTCTGTCCGACCGCCAGTCGACCGATGCGCGTGACCGCGCCGTAGATTCCTGCGGTGTTCTGGTTGGATCGAACGACTGCCTTCAGCACTTCTGGCGCCGAACTCGCTGAGTCGGGATCAAGGTTCACCATCGAGCAGCGCACGTCACGCATCGTTACGGTGATGGCCGGGGCGTTGTCCCCCTCGCCGAATGAGAGCACGCCACCCAACCACTGGTCCTCCTGGAAGGGAACCGATCGCTGCAAACGAACGACTACATTCGGGCGAAACCGTCGCACGTCCAGGCTTCGCCCAGCCAGTCGTCCAATCTCGTGTACCGTATCCACGGCGATAACGGAGACGCTCGCTTCATCGAAGATGCCATGATTCAACTGCATCATCTGCACGGGAGCCCCGTACCGACGTGCGACCTCGGTGGCCAGTTCGTCCCCGAAGACTGGCATCTCCTGACCATCCGGCGTTCGAATATGTGTGGGTAGATCTTCCTGAGCACCGTTTTCCGGGCGGTGCGGAGCAAACCGCAGCAGGTCGGGAAGCTTGCTTGCCGTTAACCACGGGAACCCGCCGCGGTCAGCAATCCGCCGGAATGCCAGGCGCCTGTCACCATCGAGGCCGTGCCAGCCCAGATTGGCGACCGCGAGTTGTTCGCCAGCCATGGACTTCACGGGATACCGGAAGATCGCCTCCACCTGTCCGATTTCTATGCGCATGCTCGATCGGGGTCCGCCCAACCCTTGGCCAGCATAACTCGCCAATTCGTCATCCATGTCAAATTTGTGCGGGCGGCCCTTTGCGGGTTTGCCACGCTTTTGAAAGTACGCTGCTCCTTAAGGTACAATCCGCACCGGCCCATGGATCTTCCAGTTCAAATCAAAAAATTTGCCGGGCATGACGACTTGCCGCTGCCGGAATACGCGACTGCCGGAGCTGCAGGTATGGATTTGCGGGCGGCGGTGACGGCCAGCGTAATTCTAGAGCCGGGCAAAATGGTGATGGTAAGTTGTGGATTTTCAATCGCGGTACCGGAGGGCTTCGAAGCGCAAGTGCGGCCGCGGTCAGGTCTGGCGAGCAAATTTGGAATAACGCTGCCGAATTCTCCGGGAACGATTGATTCCGATTACCGGGGCGAAGTGAAAGTTCCGTTAATCAATCTTGGTTCCGAGAGCTTTGAGATCACGCGCGGATTGCGCATCGCGCAGCTGGTGGTTGCGCCCGTCAATCGGGTGCGCTGGCAGGAAGTGGAAGAACTCAGCGAAACAGCGCGGAGCATTGGCGGATTCGGCCACACCGGCACCAGCTGAGGCCGGGGCTACGTCGCGTTGCCGGAAGTTCCGCGTGGGCGACTCCGGAACCGCAATTCCTTAAAGCGACCGAAGTCTTTCGAAGCGGCCGAAGGTTCACAAACACGGGTCCGGTTGTCGATTCCCGGAGACTTCACTAAACTGAACAAGTCTGATGCAACGCTGAAACTTCCCTCATGGCCCTCTACTGCGCTCACGGCTCGTCTGATACGGAAATTTCCCCTTCTGCGTTGCAGCAATTCCTGTATGAAGCGCTCGATAAATTGGGGAAGCGCAGCCGCGTGCTGGCCGTGCCTCCGGACTACACACGGGTGCAATCGCGCGCCGGCGAATTGACGCGATACGCTTGGGAGTATTTCGGGGACCGTCTCTGCGCCGTGCTGCCTGCTCTTGGAACGCACTCCCCCATGTCGCCCCAGCAGTTGCAGTGGATGTTTGGGGAAATGCCGCGCGACCGTTTTCGTGTTCACAACTGGCGGCAGGATGTGGAAACGATCGGCGCCGTTCCAGCGGAATTCATCCATCAACAATCGGAAGGAAAGCTACGCTACGAATGGCCGGCGCAGGTCAATCGCCTGATCGTACACGGAGATTTCGATTTAGTTTTGTCGATTGGGCAGGTCGTCCCGCATGAAGTGGTTGGCATGGCGAACTACAACAAAAATATTCTTGTGGGAACGGGCGGGCCCGACAGCATCAATCGCAGCCACTACCTCGGAGCCGTCTATGGCATGGAGCGCATCATGGGACGGGCGGACAATCCGGTTCGCCGCGTGCTGAACTATGCGGCACGGCAATTTCTGGGGAATATTCCCATCGTGTACGTTCTCACCGTAGTGGGGAGAACTACTGACGGAAACACGGCAATTCGCGGACTGTATGTCGGCGATGATGACGAATGTTTTCGCAAAGCGTCCGAGCTGAGTTTTGAAGTCAATTTTGAAATGCTGCAGGAGCCCATCGCGAAAGCGGTGGTTTATCTCGATCCTCACGAATTTCACAGCACCTGGCTCGGGAACAAGGCGGTCTACCGGACGCGGATGGCGATGGCAGACGGCGGCGAATTGCTTATCCTCGCACCCGGAGTGCGGGAATTTGGGGAGGATCCAGAGATTGACGCCCTCATTCGCAGGTACGGGTATCACGGAACCCCCGCCACGCTCGCCATGGTCGAGCACAATCCCGATCTTGCCGCCAACCTGAGTGCCGCGGCTCACTTGATCCACGCTTCTTCCGAGGGACGATTCAAAATTACGTGGTGTCCGGGACAGCTCACGCGCAAAGAGATAGAAGGGGCCGGTTTTGCCTTTGCCGATCTGGACGCACTCCAGCAGCGGTACAATCCCGCAAAACTGCAACATGGTTTTAACACCGTTGACGGGGAAGAAATATTTTTCATTGCGAATCCGGGCCTCGGCCTGTGGGCGTCCAAAGACAAGTTTCAAATAAAGCAGTAGACCTGTGGTTTGAGAACCGCCAGCGAGTGACCATGCACAGGGAAGGTGAATCGTGTCGAGCTACCTGGGTGCGATCGATCAGGGAACGACCAGCACAAGATTTGTCATTTTTGATCGTTCCGGCCGAATTGTGTCCATGGCCCAGGCCGAACACGAACAGATTTATGCCCGCCCCGGTTGGGTTGAGCACGATCCGGAAGAGATTTGGCGAAGAACGCAGGAAGTCATCGCCGAAGCCATGCAGCAGCGCGGATTTCGTCCCCAAGATTTGGCGGCCATCGGCATCACCAATCAACGGGAGACGACCGTCGCCTGGAATCGCCGGACGGGAAGACCCGTGCACAACGCCCTCGTCTGGCAAGATACGCGTACAGAAAATGAGGTTGCGGAATTTGCAAAACAGGGCGGTCAGGATCGTTTTAAGGGCCAGACCGGATTGCCGCTGGCAACCTACTTCAGCAGTTTGAAAATTCGTTGGATCCTCAATCACGTTCGCGAAGCACAGGAGCTGGCCAGGACCAAAGACCTGCTTTTCGGAAATATCGACGCGTATCTGGTTTGGAAGCTCACTGGAGGAAGCGAAGACGGGATTCATGTAACCGACGTTACCAACGCCAGTCGAACGCAACTCATGGACCTCAAAACATTGGCGTGGGACCAGACCTTGCTTGAAACATTTGGAATTCCCGAGCATGTCTTGCCGAAAATCGTTTCCAGCAGCGAGGTTTATGGTCACGCTAGGCTGGCGACTGTCCGGGATGTCCCCATCGCGGGAATTCTCGGCGATCAGCAAGCGGCTCTGGTGGGCCAGACCTGCTTCACACCAGGCCAAGCCAAGAACACCTACGGGACCGGATGTTTCTTGTTGCTGAACACCGGAGTTGAGCCGGTATTTTCAAAACACGGGCTGTTGACGACAGTCGCGTTTCAATTTGGCGAGAAACCAGCGCACTACGCGCTGGAAGGCAGCATCGCGATCACCGGAGCCTTGGTTCAGTGGATGCGCGACAATGTCGGCCTTATTGCCAAGAGTTCGGACATTGAATCTCTGGCCCGAACGGTGAACGACAATGGCGGCGTATATTTTGTTCCGGCCTTCTCGGGGCTTTATGCGCCATATTGGCAATCTTCCGCCCGCGGAGTAATCGCGGGGTTGACCCGCTACGCCAATAAAGGACACCTCGCACGGGCGGTTTTGGAAGCTACCGCCTACCAGACGCGCGAAGTGGTTGAAGCGATGGAACTCGACTGCGGCAGCAGACTCGACATTTTGCGCACCGACGGCGGAATGGTTGGAAACGATTTGCTCATGCAATTTCAATCTGACATTCTTGGCCGCCAGGTTGTGCGTCCGGTCATCCAGGAGACCACGGCACTTGGCGCGTCGTACGCGGCGGGTCTGGCCGTTGGCTTTTATAAAGATATCAGCGAGTTGCAAGAAAATTGGAAAGTGGACCGTACCTGGAACCCACAACTAGAAGACGGCCCGCGGCAAAAGTTGTACGCCGACTGGAAGAAAGCGGTAACCCGCTCGTTCAATTGGGTCGACTGATCCGCACTGACTTTGGCAGGGCAACTTTCTAACAAATTGCGACCGAACAGCATAGAGAGGAATCAAAGATATGGCGTCACCGCTTTTTGGTGAGTTCATGGGAACAATGATCATGATTCTTCTTGGCGACGGGGTTGTCGCAGGCGTCCTGCTGAAGAAATCGAAAGCGGAGGGATCCGGCTGGATGGTCATAACGGCCGGGTGGGCGTTTGCCGTGATGGCCGGGGTATTTACCGCCATTGCCTGCGGCAGCAAGGATGCCCATCTCAATCCTGCGGTCACGCTGGGATTTGCCATCTCGGCGCATGATTTTTCGAAGCTCGCGCCTTACGCCACGGCGCAAATGCTCGGAGCGATGGTTGGCGCCGTTCTGGTCTGGCTGCATTTCTTGCCGCACTGGAAAGAGACCCAGGACGCTTCGGCTAAGCTGGCGGTTTTCTGCACTGCTCCGGCGATTCGAAATGCGGCGGCCAACGTGATGAGCGAAGTGATCGCGACATTTGTGCTGATTCTTGTCGTAGGCGCGATCACCTCGCGAACGGTCTCGGCTGCCGGACTCACGCCCGGCATCGGGCCGTATCTTGTGGGCGCGCTGGTCTGGGGGATTGGTCTTTCGCTCGGCGGGACAACCGGATATGCGATCAATCCGGCGCGAGACCTGGGGCCGCGGATTGTGCATTCCCTGCTTCCCATCGCCGGCAAAGGCGCTTCGGATTGGAGCTACGCGCCGTTTCCGGTCGTGGCGCCGCTGCTGGGAGCAAGCCTCGCGGGCCTGCTGATTCATGCAATAAATTTTTGAGGCGGCAAGACGACCTCGCAATAGCTGATCAAGTCACTTTAGGAGCACGAAATGAAAATTCTTGTAGCTGGCCTGGCAGTCGATTCGCTCGGCGCAGTACAAACCGCGCTGGCCGACCAGGGCTATGAATTGCTCTTGGAGGAAACCGCGAACTTAAGCCAGATCGAGCAACTAGCGCCTGAAGTTCTCGTTACCGAAGCGAGCCCGACCGACCTCACCTGCTGCGCCGTCATTACCCAGCTCAAGGCGCGCGAGAGCACCAAGGTCATTCGCGTCCTCGTGGTGGTAAAGGGCGGAGCGCTCGAGCGCGCACGAGCCCTGGATCTTGGAGCAGACGACGTCCTCTCGTTTCCATTCGAACCGCTCGAGTTTGCCGCACGCGTGCGAACCCAATTTCGGGAGCGTCAGCCTGAAGAAGAATTACGCGGCAAATTGAAAGTAGCGGAACAAAAAGAGCACCTGGCGGAAATTGCCATGGACTCGCTGAGCGGCGGAACCGTCACCGGCAAGCGTTTGTGGATCTTGCCAACGGTTGTAGGGATGGCGGTACTGGCCGTAATCGCCACCGTGGTTACTTCCATTGCTTTTCGGAAAAATACCAAAGAGACGCGGCAGCTCAAAGCCGAAGTGGCCCGATTGAGCACCGGCATCGGAAGGCAGGGAGACATCCTGCAGCAAGCACAAAAGGAACGCGCTGCTCTGCTTGCTAGTGGCGGAACGGATCCGGCGAACCGCGCCGCCCTGGAAGCACAGTCGAGAAGCCTTCGGGAAAAAATGGCGTCCGCCGGCAGCGCCGACGCGGACAATATTCGCCGGGAGCTTGCGAAAACACAGGATCGTTTGAATCGGCTGGAGAGCGACCGCAAGATTGCCGAAACGATTGTCAGTAAATCTGGATCGAGCGTATGTCTGCTGCATGTGGTTGTGGAATTTCTGGATCGCTCGTCGGGAAAGCCCATCCTGGTTGCCGTGGATGGATTGGGGAAGCCCATCCAGGACGAAAAGGGGATGGTCCAACTCGCTACCGAAGGCAACGGGCCGCATCTGCAACTCGATATTTTTGGCACAGGATTTCTCGTTCGCAAGGATGGGCAGCTGGTAACGAATCACCACGTTGCCGAGCCGTGGTGGGGCAATGACGAACTGAAAAAGCTGATCGAAGGCGGGGCTTCGGCGTATGCGCTTTCCTATACCGCGTATTTTCCTGGTAGTCCAGAAGGAATTCGCGCCAAGGTCGAACGCATTTCAACGGAAGCCGACGTGGCCACGTTGCGGCTCGAGGGGACGGCGCCTGCCGGCACTTTGGTCTTAAGTCTGGACGACAAAGCCAGTTCCAGTGTATCGGGCGAACCAGTCGTTTTGATCGGTTATCCGACGGGCATCGAGGGGATTCTGGCTCGCGCCGGTTCTGATGTGGCCGAGCGAATCGCCGGAAAAGCTACCAGCGTCAGCCAGATTGTCGCCAAACTTGCTGCTGAAAAATTGATTCGGCCCACGACCACCCAGGGCCACATCGGAGACGTATTGCAGGACAAAATTGTTTACGATGCGGCCACAACTTCAGGAGGTTCGGGTGGGCCGCTTTTTGATCACAATGGAAAAGTAATTGGCGTCAATTTTGCGATCTTGAATGGCTTTGGTGGGTCCAACCTGGCTGTTCCGGCGCGGTACGCGCAACAACTCTTCAAATAACGGGGCAGGACGCTCGTGTCCCCCCTTCCTACTTGATTCAGGCAGAACGAAGCTGCAAAGGGCGGCAATTCCGGGTTCGCAGCCCAGGTATGGCGGCTTGCGCGCGAGCGGCCGTTCGGCCCCTTGCTCCGCACGGGGTACAGACCCCGCTCCCGGAGGCACCGTCAACCAGGCAGCGACTACCCCCGCAGTGGGTTCCTTTGCAGCGATCCCGCACGGGCGAACGAGCCCGGCACCTGTTCCGGCAACCATAGTTTTGCGTCAGCGCGCTATTACTCGATATGGGGATCAAAATTCCCCCCTATCTGGGGTTTTGCCGCGGGCCACTTCAAGGTCACACTGGCGGCGCTCGCAGTCAGGCAAATCATTCGTTGGGTCAGATGTCGCGAAAATCTTTCTTGCTAGAGCATTTACAAAAGCCGCGTGGCTGCTGCGCAATTTATTCTTCAGGAGTCGATCGATGTCAGTACTAGCGATGGGACTGGTAAGGGCCACAACGCAAGAAGCAATTATTTCGAGCGGTTCTCAATGGGAAAGTGAAAAAGAAATTGTACGTGCTGCCAAGCGCGGGGACGCCACGGCCTTTCGCGCGCTCTGTGAGCGCCACTCACCACGAATTCTTCACACGATGTACCGAATTACTAAGAACCGCGAAGATGCGGAAGATGCATTCCAGGATTCGCTGTTGAAGGCTTATACGCATATCAAAGACTTCGACGGCAGGTCGAGCTTCTCAACCTGGCTCACGCGAATCGCGATCAACTCAGCGCTGATGATTCTCAGGAAAAAGCGCAATTCACTGGAAGTCTCAATGGATGATTCGAACGACAACAGTGCATTCCAAACCTACTGGCAGGTTCCCGACCACGCCCCGGATCCCGAAAAACAATGCGCCCAGCAGGAAAGGCAAATTTATCTCCGCGGGGCCATCGAAAAATTGCGGCCGAAAATTCGCCAAGTTGTTGAATTGCATCAGTTGCAGGAACATTCCATGAAAGAATCAGCGAAAATATTGGGTATCTCGGTGGTGGCTGCAAAGGCGCGGCTCTTTCATGCCAAACTATCCTTGCGCAAGGCTTTGCGACCGAAAAGAATTAGTGGTGTTCGACTGGCCAAGCAAAACGCGCGTTCCTTTCATCAAATGGCGCAAAGGCCGGGCGTGCGCGCAGCACAGGCGGGATAAGCGCCGGAAAAGGGAGAATCCAGATGGCTGCAGAAGTTCATTCGATCGCACCAGAAAAAACTAAAAAAGCCGGGTCCCGCAAGCCGGGTGCTCTCAGCCCGGACGGAGTCGGCGAGATATCGGGCAGTCTAGCTCATCTGCTTGCAGATGTATTCGCGCTCTATGTAAAAACCAAAGGATTTCACTGGCACATGAATGGCGTTCATTTCCGCGACTATCATTTGCTGCTTGACGAGCAAGCCGAGCAAATTTTTGCCATGACCGACGATATCGCGGAGCGGGCAAGAAAAATTGGCGGCTCAACCCTGCGTTCGATCGGTGATATAGCCCGCAACCAGCGGCTCGAAGACAGCGACGAGACGTTTGTTACCCCCAAGGAAATGCTCTCCGATCTCTGTAACGACAATCGGCAGCTCACCGAGTTTTTGCGCGCGACTCATGAGGTTTGCGATACCCATAAGGATGTCGCCACGGCCAGCTTAATTGAGAACTGGATCGACCAGACAGAACGCCGAACCTGGTTTCTGTCGGAAATCGAATCTGCTCTCTAGTCGCGCCGTTCGTCCGCCGGGGCCCTCCGGCGGCGCCCCGAAGCCGGCACTTGCAAACCTACCCGAGGTGCGACTACGCTCTCGGACTTGAATGGGGCCGCCTTTCGATCGTGACGGCCCAATTCAGGCGGCGTATTGCCGGGAGCAAATCTATTTACGCCACAAATTCTTCCGCCTTTTTTATGGCCAGAACGGATTGCCGCAATGGGGTCATCGACAGGCCTCGACCACGCTAAGATTCTGGCGGCCGAGAAAAGTCTGGAATTCGTCAAAGACGGCATGGTCGTTGGTCTGGGCTCCGGCTCGACGGCAACGCATTTCATCAAGTTGCTGGGCGAACAGGTGCGGCGGGGACTGAAAATTCGCGGCATATCATCCTCGCGAGCGAGCGAGCAACTGGCGAAGTCTTTGTCGATCCCCACAATTGATTTTCATGAATCGACGGAAATCGATGTAACCATCGATGGAGCCGATGAAATCGGTCCCGGCCTGAACGCCATCAAGGGAGGAGGCGGAGCGCTGCTTCGCGAGAAGATCGTCGCCAGCGCATCCCGGCGATTCATCATCGTTGCGGATTCCAGAAAAACCGTCGAGTATTTGGGCAAATTTCCACTGCCGGTTGAAGTTATTCCCATGGCTTCGCCGCTGGTTGCCAGGAAATTGATGGATATGGGCATCCCTTGCGCGGTACGCAAGGCCAGCAATGGCTCGGAATACCTAACGGACGAAGGGAACCTGATCCTGGATTGCCAGTGTGGGAAGATCCTGGACCCCGACGCCCTGGCCAGATCGATTCGGGACATTGTGGGCGTTGTAGAACATGGATTATTTTTGCATATGGCAGAACTTGCGCTTGTCGCAAGCGGTTCCGAAGTCCTGGTATTGCACCGCTGAATATCGATTTATTTCCATGGAGCTGCAATGAGTGTCGCGTCAGACCAGGGAATTTCTAGCATTTCCAGTCGCTATTCTTTTGCAGAATCACTCCGACGAATTGAAGGGAAAATACGGGAAAAGGGACTCACCGTATTCTGCGTCATGGATCACAGTGGCGCAGCCGAAAAAGTTGGGTTGCAGATGCGGCCTACAAAAGTTTTGCTCTTCGGAAACCCTAAAAGCGGAACCCCGGTGATGGTGGCCTCGCCGACCAGCGCGATCGATCTGCCTTTGAAAGTGCTGCTTTGGGAAGACGCTGGCGGACGAGTTTGGGCCAGCTACAACAATCCGGAATATCTGAAAGTGCGGCACAACATTCCAGAAACTCTCGTCCCCGGTATCAGCGCTGTAGGTCCTCTGCTTCAAGCGGCGCTGGGCTAGGAGCCCACGGAAGCGTACTCAGGCAATCAATTTTCCGCTGCAATGAAGCAAAAGAATGCCGCACGGAAGCTCTTCCTGAACGGGTGCTCGCGCCATACACTTTCCTATTACCTGTCGGAAGCGCGCATTTTCTTCAAAGCCATTGCGGCGGCATGGGATTTTCCCCAACTGCACATGGCTTCCAGGAGCGGGCGCAGTGATTGCCCGGCAGGCGTGACCCGATACACCACCCGCGGCGGAGAATCCGGAAAAACCGTCCGCTCGACGATTCCAGAGTCCTGAAGGTCTCGGAGCTGCTGGGAGAGCGTGCGCTGTGTGATTCCTGACACATCACGCTTCAAGTCGGAAAATCTCTTCTCGCCGGAAAAAAGCTGCTCTAGTACCGCGGCCTTCCAGCGCCCGCCGAGGACCCGCGCGGTCATTTCCACAGGACAAATAACATGTCGTTTCGCCATCATTGCACCCGGTGCTGAATTGTATACCAAGTATCCGATTTGGATCGGCTAGGGCAATATAACCATCGCCCATCCTCTTTCATCTATTCCGACTACTCGTTCTCTGCGGGTTTGGCGCCCGCCCTGCGAGCCAGTTTAAGAAAATCCACGGGATCATCCAGAGGTAGCGCGCTCATGGAACTGTTACGCAGTCAGTTGCAAGCAAAGCAGCCGGGTAAAATCGCAAACCGGCCAACAAACGTGGTAGCTGGAATCGCCGGCCTGGTGTTGGCCACCGCATTTAGTTTCGGGTGCAGAAACGCAGAATCTGCGGCTGCGCCGCCACCTCCGACCGTATCGGTCGCTCCTGTGATTGAACGCCAAATCACGGAATGGGATGAGTTTACCGGCCGTCTGGACGCTGTGCAAAAAGTTGAAATTCGCCCCCGCGTTTCCGGTTACATCGACAAAGTTGCCTTTACGGAAGGCAAAGAGGTAAAAGCGGGCGATTTGCTGTTCCAAATCGATCCGCGTCCGTATCAAGCAGAGCTGGACAAAGCGCGCGCGGAAGAAGACCGTGTGAAAACGCGTTCGGTTCTGGCAAAACAAGAAGTCGACCGCGCAGAAAAAATGTTGGCCAAGCGGGCCATCTCGCAAGAAGAAATGGACGAGCGCACCAACGCGCTTCAGGAGAGCGTATCGGCCATCGCTTCGGCCAAAGCGGCGGTTGAACAGGCAGCGCTCAACGTAGAGTTCACTCACATAACCTCGCCGATCGACGGCCGCGCGAGTCGCACAGAGATCACGAAAGGGAACTTGGTGGCCAGTGGTCCCGGCGCGACGCTGCTCACCACCGTCGTTTCGCTGAATCCCATCTACGCGTACTTTGATGGCGATGAACAATCCTATTTGAAATACGTGAAGCTGGCGCACAGCGGTGAGCTGCGCAGCTCACGAGAAGTCAAGACCCCGGTGTACATGGGGCTGGCAAACGAAGACGGCTATCCGCATCAGGGGTACATCGATTTCCTGGACAATCAAGTAAATGCGGCAGCGGGAACCATTCGTATCCGCGCGGTATTTGACAACCGCGAGCGCCTCTTCACTCCCGGTCTATTCGCCAAAATCAAGATTGTCGGCAGCGGCAAATATAAAGCAATTCTGGTTCGCGACAGCGCGGTAGGCACGGACCAGGACAAGAAATATGTATTGCGCCTCGCGCCCGATGGCACCGTGCAGTCGCAATTTGTACAACTCGGTCCTCTCGTGGATGGTCTGCGCATCATTCGCGAAGGATTAAAACCCGGCGACAGGATTGTCGTCAATGGCACGCTAAAGGTGCGCTCCGGCATGCAAGTGAAAGCCGATGTCACGCCGATGCAGGAAACCGAGAAGGCGCCCGCCACAACCGGTGCAGGCCGCTAGTAAAAAAAGGAATCCATCGTGAATCTCTCAAAGTTTTTCGTCGATCGACCTATTTTTGCGGCCGTCATCTCTATCGTGATTTTTCTCGGTGGGCTGATCGCCATGGGCAAGCTGCCGATCAGTGAATATCCGGAAGTGGTGCCGCCGACCATCGTCGTCCGCGCACAGTTTCCCGGGGCAAACCCGCGCGTGCTCGCCGAAACGGTCGCCACGCCCCTTGAAGAACAAATCAACGGCGTTGACAACATGCTTTACATGTCGTCGCAAGCCACGACCGACGGCGTCATGACCCTGACCGTTACCTTCCGCCTCGGAACCGACCCCGACCAGGCGCAAGTGCTGGTGCAAAACCGCGTATCGCAAGCAGAACCGCGGCTCCCGGAGATTACCCGTCAGCTGGGCGTCACCACCATCAAGAGTTCGCCGGACCTCACCATGGTCGTCCACCTGTTTTCCCCCGACGATCGCTACGACAAAGTCTATTTGCGCAACTATGCCGTTCTGCAGGTTAAGGACGTTCTCGCGCGGCTTCCCGGTGTTGGCCAGGTACAGCTTTTCGGCGCGGGTGATTATTCCATGCGTGTCTGGCTGGATCCGGAAAAAGTCGCCTCGCGCGGATTAACCGCCAGCGATGTTGTGCAATCCATCCGCGAACAAAACGTGCAAGTCGCCGCCGGCGTTGTTGGCGGCCCGCCGAACGATAGCAAAGTGGACTTCCAACTCAGCGTCAATGCGCGCGGACGTCTTGTCGATGAACAGGAATTCGGCGACATCATTATCAAGACTGGAGCGCAGGGAGAAGTCACACACTTGCGGGATGTCGCGCGATTGGAACTTGGCGCCGCGGATTATGCGTTGCGCTCTCTTCTGAATAATAAAACGGCGGTGGCCATACCGATTTTTCAATCTCCAGGCTCCAATGCCATTCAGCTCTCCGATGACGTTCGCAAAACAATGGAAGAGCTGAAGAAAAATTTCCCGCAAGGCGTGGACTACAGCATCGTCTACGATCCCACCGTATTTGTCCGCGATTCGATTCGCGCCGTCATTCACACGCTGTTTGAAGCCGTCATTCTCGTGGTCATCGTCGTAGTGCTGTTCCTGCAGACCTGGCGAGCTTCCATCATTCCGCTGCTCGCCGTGCCTATTTCCATTGTTGGCACATTCACGGTGATGCTCGGCCTCGGCCTTTCCATCAATGCGCTGTCTCTGTTCGGATTGGTTCTGGCCATCGGTATCGTTGTCGATGACGCTATCGTCGTCGTGGAAAACGTTGAACGAAACATCGAATTGGGACTGCCTCCCCGCCAGGCCACGTATCAAGCGATGAAAGAAGTCAGCGAACCTATCGTCGCCATTGCCCTGGTTCTTTGCGCCGTGTTCATCCCTATCGCCTTTGTCAGCGGCCTCACCGGTCAGTTCTACAAACAATTCGCACTGACCATCGCGATTTCCACATTGATTTCCGCGTTCAACTCGCTAACGCTCAGCCCCGCGCTTTGCGCCATTCTCCTCCGTCCCCGCGATGCCAAAAAAGACTGGTTCTCGCGATTTCTCGATCGCGCGCTGGGCTGGGTCTTCCGCCCGTTCAACAAGATCTTCACGCGTTCCTCAAATGCGTATGGTTTGGTGGTCAATAAATTTGTCCGGCAAACGGTCATAGGATTTCTCCTCTATGCCGGACTGATCACCCTGGCCTACTTCGGTTTCCGCACCGTCCCCACAGGTTTTGTGCCGATTCAGGACAAACAATATCTGGTGGGCTTTGCCCAGCTTCCTGACGGCGCCAGCCTCGATCGCACCGAAGCGGTCATCAAACAGATGTCGGACATCGCGCTCAAGCACAAGGGCGTCATCAATTCCATCGCATTTCCCGGACTTTCCATCAACGGATTCGTCAACACTTCGAATTCCGGAATTGTTTTCGTAGGCCTCGACAACTTTGACAAGCGCCGCGACCCGTCTGAATCCGGACCAGCTATTGCGCGTTCTCTCAACCAGGAATTCGCAGCTGTCAAAGATGCCTACATCATTATTTTCCCGCCGCCTCCGGTGCAGGGGCTAGGAACCATCGGCGGCTTCAAAGCCCAGATTGAAGATCACGCAGGTCTTGGGGAAGCTGCTCTAACGCAGGCGACGAATGACCTGATCGGGAGAGCCAGCCAAGATCCCAATCTTTCTGAAATGTTCTCCAGCTACAGAACCAGCGTCCCGCAGCTGGAAGCTGATCTCGACCGCACCAAAGCCAAGCGTAGCGGGGTCGCAGTTACCGACGTTTTTGACACCATGCAGATCTATCTCGGCTCGCTGTACGTCAATGACTTCAATAAATTTGGCCGCACTTATCAGGTGATTGTGCAGGCCGATTCCCGCTTCCGCTCCAATCCCAAGGACATCGCACAGCTGAAAACGCGCAACTCACGTGGAGAGATGGTCCCGCTCGGCTCCGTGCTGACTGTAAAAGACAGTTTTGGCCCGGACCGCACCATGCACTACAACGCCTATCCCACGGCTGATATCAACGGCCAAGCCGCGAAAGGGCATAGCTCGGGCGAAGCCATTTCCGCACTGGAAAAAGTTGCCGGCGAAGTTCTCCCCAATGGCATGAAGATCGAATGGACCGAGCTGACTTACCAGCAAATTCTTGCTGGCAACACCATGGCGTATATTTTCCCAATCTGTATCCTGCTCGTGTTCCTCGTTCTCGCGGCGCAATACGAGAGTTGGTCGTTGCCGCTGGTCGTCATTCTTATCGTTCCCATGTGCTTGCTGTCCGCGATCGCGGGAGTTTGGATCACGGACGGCGATAACAACGTGTTTACGCAAATCGGACTGATCGTTTTGGTCGGCTTGGCTTGCAAAAACGCCATTCTAATCGTGGAGTTCGCCAAAGCCATGCAGGAGGAAGGCGCTGACCGCTTCACTGCGATTCGCGAAGCTTGCCGCCTGCGTTTGCGTCCCATTCTGATGACCTCGTTCGCCTTCATCATGGGCGTAATTCCACTGGTCCGCTCCGAGGGCGCTGGCTCGGAAATGCGCAAATCCATGGGCGTTGCCGTTTTTGCCGGGATGTTGGGCGTTACTTTCTTTGGCCTCTTGCTCACACCGGTTTTCTACGTCGCGATTCGTGGATTCATCGAACGCAAGAATCCCGTGAAGACACCCGAGCCGACTCCACCCCACCCCGGCCCAGAAAGGATTTCCGGTAATGTCCTTGAAGCATAAAATTTCGTTTCTGCTTCTTGCTGCGGCGGCGCTGGCAGGTTGCACCGTCGGACCAAAATAC
>Ga0193726_1000264_pt1 | contig 66208 bp, 57 predicted proteins | sample H2c1metaG_FD_144928 | JGI IMG/M metagenome (GOLD analysis project Ga0193726, IMG submission 144928) | Soil microbial communities from a riparian zone of the East river system, Colorado, United States - H2c1 | ecosystem: Environmental > Terrestrial > Soil > Riparian zone | place: USA: East River... | reverse complement strand
AGCACCGCGAGATCGGCCTGCCTGCGATCGAACGCCGCGAGCGCCCTGGCACTATCGGCGTTGGGCACGATCTTGAGACGCAACCGCGAAGAGTTGGTCTTGAGTACGGCGGCAAGCTTGGTGGCGAAACGGGCCTCAAGGCTGTTGGCGTCCCCGACGGCGAAGATCAGCGTTTCGGAATTTTTCAGCCAGATGCGGCCGCCCCAAACCGTCGCAACCGTCAGAATCAATGTCAGCGCAGCAAACAGCAGCACTTGTCTGCGATTGCTCCTGACGACCCGCGACCGCGCGGGTGGCCCTTCCGCAGGGGGCGTTGGGACTTCAGCGCTCATGGCACCTACCCGGATTCGGGCGCTGCACCGCCAAACCGGCTCCGCGGGTCGCCCGAACGAGATCGTAAATATCTAAAAAAGAACGATAATTTTTCAGTTTCGGGATGATATCCGGCCGCAGACGGATTGCAAATCAGGCTCGCCGGTAACGTTACCAGCGGACCCCGCGTATCGATGTCGCGCGGGCGTATCACTGTTAGGTCACACCCTGCGTTTTTCGGTTCCCCGCAGGTGCATTCCAGCTCGGGAGGTGTCATAAATGGGCAATAAGGGTCTAATTGATCGGGTTTTTAAGAAGAAGTTGCGCTGACAGCCTACGTCCCAGTTCTTTTTGGTGCCAGTCCAGTCAGTCCCAGCAAAGGGCGTCAGCTTTGTTGTTTCCCGCCATGTCTTCGTCGGTTCCGGTAGGTGCGCTGGTAGGGTGGATGCTGCTCCTCACCGCCAAGCACATCGTCGCGGATTTCATTCTGCAAACGTCGTGGATGGCGATTGGCAAGGACCAGAAAACCGGCTGGGCGTTACCGCTGCTCGCGCACTGTCTCGTGCATCTCGCGGTGGCATTGACGCTGATCCTGATTATCGCGCCGCGGTTCTGGTTTGTCGCCCTTATCGATTTCGCCATTCACATCACGATCGACCGCGCCAAGGGATTTTGCGCATCGACATTTGGCGTGACGCAGGAAAATCAGCATCCATGGTTCTGGACGCTGATCGGCGTCGACCAGGCGCTGCATCACCTTACCGGCTTCGGCCTGTCGATTTTCATGGCGTCGAACGGCTGAGTTTGCCGGCTCCGCGACTTGCGTCGCTGATCGACACGCCCAGGTGGTGTTTCCCGCTCCCCCGCGCGATCAGGGTCCAGCCCGGTTTCAGCGCAAATCTGGGGTCATCGAGGCCCCACATTCGCTGTTGAACGCGATCCGGCACGAGAAGCCCGGCATTCAGGACTGAGACCTTGCGATGGCGCGTCAGCCGGACCGGCGCTCATCGGACTGTTGCGCGTCCGGTTTTGCCGCGGGATTTACACTGGAGGGCAAGTGCGCGCCCAACTGAGCTCCGGCTTTGAGAAATTGTTGCTGACAGGCCATGCCGTCCGCCATCAACCGTTCCATCGCTCCCTTCATCCAGTCCTGATATTCGCGGGTGATGTCGAAAGGCGTCGCGGCTTCGCCCATGCGTTTGGCTGTTTCAAGTGCGGCCTGTGCGCCGAGATGACGGCGGGCGAACCAACCGTCGGCGAGTTCCTTCATGCCGTCGAGTGCGGTTTCCTGATTCTCCCAGAATTTGACGCTCATAGGCGCATAGGTCTTCAAGGCAGCCGTTGGCTGCAGGAGTTGCGGAAACAACATAACGCTATCGGCCATGACCATCCTCCGTTTTGCCTGCCAGGTGACCTGCCGGTCACAAAGCCAGAATAAATTTTTCGGTCTCGGACCCGATGTTCAATATTGCTCAGTTCGGAAAATTTGATCTGCTGCTTCTCATCAACGTGATGGCTCATCACCGCGCGGGGTGGAAACATGCCGCTTGGGCAGAGAAGCTGTCTTGGTCTCGATTTGCGCTTCGCTTGATTGCCCGGCATGCTCAAGGATGGTGCAGGGAGCATGCGAATGACCGAAACACCGCTCACAAAACTGGGTGTCACCGTCCTGGACACCCGCATGGCCTATCATGAGCGCGGCGAGGGAGCGCCGGTGCTGTTTCTGCATGGCAATCCGACGTCTTCCTATCTCTGGCGTGACGTTATTCCCGAGCTGGAGGGACGCGGCCGCCTGATCGCGCCGGATCTGATCGGCATGGGCGATTCCAACAAATTGCCAAATCCGGGGCCGGATACCTACCGCTTTACAACCCACCGCAAGTATCTTGCGGCGTTCATCGATGCGGTGATCGGACCGTCGCAATCTATCGTGCTCGTGGTGCATGACTGGGGCTCCGCGCTGGGTTTCGACTGGGCCAACCGTCACCGCGACCGTGTCCGCGGCGTCGCCTACATGGAGGGGATCGTGCGCCCGATAGCCTCCTGGGACGAATGGAGCGCGTCCGCAACGCCGATCTTCCAGGGGTTCCGCTCCGACAAGGGCGAGGCGATGATCCTCGACCGCAACATGTTCGTCGAACGGGTGCTGCCGGGATCGGTGCTGCGAAAGCTGACCGAGGCCGAGATGACGGAATATCGCCGGCCCTATCTGCAGCGCGAGGACCGCTGGCCGACGCTAACCTGGCCGCGGCAGATCCCGATATCGGGCGAACCCGCCGAAATGGTGCAGATATCGGCGGATTATTCGCGCTGGATGGCCGAAACCGACATTCCGAAACTATTCGTCAATGCAGATCCCGGCGCGATTCTGACCGGCGCGCCGCGAGATTTTTGCCGGAGCTGGAAAAACCAGGCCGAGGTCACGGTAGCAGGCTCGCACTTCATCCAGGAGGATTCCGGGCCGGCCATCGGCCGGGCAGTGGCTAACTGGATGACGGAAAACTCGCTATAGCGGGACGGGGCGCGCGTCGCGCCCTCTGATTCGGCGCGGTCAAGATACCCCGTGTCACTACCGGGTACCGTGGTTAACCTTTCATTAGAGGATTGCACTGCATCTTGCGGACAGGGAGATTGCAAATGTTTTCAAGCCGCGATGCCTACGAAAATGATTTTTGCCCGGTGCGGGATGAATTGCTCGGCGAAATGTACCGCGCCAACGAAAACGGCCTGCCCATGCTGGTTGAGAGTGTCTCTTCCGACGTCAGGGCGATGCTGGCGCTATTCTGTTATCGCAGAAGCCACCTGCATTCGCTGGCACTCTCGATCGCCGCAAGCTGCAGCGAGCGGGACCTGATCCAGTTGGGGGGACGCGTCGGCTCCACCCTTTACGCGCTGTCCCGCGAGACGCCGGCAACGCGTTCGGTCGCGGCATCGTCCTACGGCAACCGCAAGCCGATCACGCTCTCGACCAAACCGCTCAGTACCTTCTCGTCGGTCGAAGACGAGTTTGACGATGAAGATCTGGCGCAAGCCGTGACAGCGTGAACCAGGCACGTCGCCCGGCGCTCGCCGGGACGACTTGTGGGAAATCAAGCTAGCGCCGGCAGGCCATGCCGTCTCCGCGCCATTCCACATTCGGGATCGCCGGGCATGCAGGTCCGGCACACTTCGGGCCGCACCGCATAAATCCCGCACGACGTCGCCACGCCGACCCTGCCTGACAGCGCCGAACATCGATCGCCGTCGCAGCGCATTCCCGACAGCTTTTCATTGACGAACTTTTCCGGAATCAAATCGAGCGCCGCATCGTCCTCGGTGGTGAAGCGCGGCCAGTTCGATGAATACGAACAACATGCGCCGCAGGCCTGGCACGGGCTTTCGACATCCATGGCTGAATCGCTTGTCTCCATGCGGTCCGTTTAGCGCGGAATGCAGGGATCGGCCAGCCGGCCGCTGGGTGATGCGTCTCAGGCGTCGCTCGGAGGCTCCCAGACCAGGCTTCTGCGCCATTTTGCCCTGAGTGCATCGCGGCGCTCCGGATATTTTTCGTCGAGATACACCGCGTCGACGACCCGGTCGGTTCGAAAACTGCGAAAATCCTTGCGCAGTTCGCACCAGGCCGCCAGAAGCCGCACCGCCTCGAGATAGCCGATGGCGATCGGCCAGATGGTGCGCTCGCTGTCACGACCGTGTTCGTCGCGATAATACAGCGCGATCTTCTTTCCCTCGTGGATATGCGCGCGCGTCCGCACCATGTCGATGCGGTCGGGTTCCCTGCGCCAGCCCGGGCGAGCGCGGCTGGCCGGCTCAAGCACAAAGGGCCGCAGCCGTTCCGGGACAGTGTCCGCGATCTTTGCCATCAGGTCTTCGGCGGCTCTTGCCAGCACGGGATCGGCATGCCCGGCCACCCATTGTGCGCCGAGCACGGCCGCTTCGATTTCATCGGGCGTGAGCATCAACGGCGGCAGGTCAAATCCCTTCTCCAGCACATAACCCATGCCGGCCTCACCGCGGATCGGCACCCGTTGTTCGATCAGGGTCGCGATGTCGCGGTAAATCGTGCGTTTCGAGGTCTCCAGCTCAGCCGCGATGGCATCAGCCGTCAGCGGGTTACGGGTGCGCCGGAGCACCTGAATGATCTGGAACAGCCGGTCGGCACGTCTCATGGGGCGTCTCTTTTTAGGGTGCAGCCTCGATGATGCTGACAGCATGTTGGCAGCAGGTGGCGGCTATACCGGGACAACACTTCAATTGAAGGGGATTTGTCCATGATGATTCTTTGTAACTTCGGAAGTTTCCGGCCGTTCTGGCGTGTCCAGGCTTGGGCCGTGGAACACCTGATTTTCGTCCACGGCGCCTCCGGGGATTTCCGCTGGGCGATCGCCGCACTTACCATGCGTTCGCTCGTCGCGTTGGAGGCCTTCGCGCAGAAGCAACTGGTGTCCCTGGCCCGAAGTGTCATGGGCCGCGCCTGGCAGGGGGCTCGTTTCGCGGCTGAAATGACTGATGCTGACAGCATGGTGGCAGCAGGGGGTAGCTAGGCTCAGGCGTCATTTCAACAGATCGGGAGCCCTCACATGATCATCCTCCATGGCTTTGGCGCCGGCTTCGGCTTGCCGGAAATCAGCCCTTTTGTGACCAAGACCGAGGTCCAGCTGAAGATGGCTGGCCTCGCCTATCGCAAGGAGAAAGCGATGCCGCCGGCTTCTCCCAAGGGACAGCTGCCTTATGTCCTCGACGAGGCCGAGAGCATCGCCGATTCCACCTTCATTCGCGCGCATATCGAAGGCAAGTACGGTTTCGATTTCGACGCGCCCCTCAACTTGCAGCAGCGTGCGCAGGCCTGGGCGTTCGAACGAATGATCGAGCACCACGTCTACTGGGCACTGGTCGGAGCGCGCTGGGTCGATGCTGAGAACTTTGCCAAAGGGCCGGCGCATTTCTTCGATGCGGTTCCCGAGCTTCTTCGCGAAAAACTTCGCGAAGACGCGCAATTTCGCGTTGCCGAGAACTACCTGCTGAGCGGTCTGGGCCGCCACGCCCCGGACGAGGACGTCGATCTGGCAGTTCGCTCGTTGTTTGCGCTGTCAGTCCAGCTTGGGGACAAGGCGTATTTGATGGGCGACACCCCATGCGGCACCGATGCCACCGCATTCGGCGCGCTTGCCGGAATCCTGACCCCGTTCTTTGCCTCGCAACTGCGGGAACGGGCCGAACAATTCCAGAATCTCACGGCCTATGTCGATCGGATGATGTTTCGGTACTATCCGGACTTTGCCTGGGCCCCGTTGCAACAAGCCGCCTGAATTTAGGGCCTCGTCTCTGATGGATCAGAACCGAGGCTCTGATTGCTTGTTTTGACGCGTTTTCTTTACGCGGACCGGTCGCCCCCCGGATCAAGTCCGGGGTAGGCCTTCGTTCGAAAGCGCTTTAATGCGCCGCGCCGGGTTGGCCCTTCAATGCGGCCAGTTCCGCCTCCAGTTCAGCAATACGGGCGTCGCGCGAGGCCAGTGCTGCCGCCACGTCGGCGGCGTCGAACTTTTGCGGGATATGCTGCGGGCAGTTGGTGTCCCATGCCAAAATCTTGAACAGGACCACCTGCTCGGGCCGCGCCTTGTAGCCCTGCGGCATCAGCGATTGCAGCAGCGCCGGATCGTCGTCGACCACCCGCGCCTCGCCCCAGATCTTGACCCGGCGGCGATGGGCGTAATCCATCAGGAAGATATGGGCCTTCGGGTTCTCCGACAGGTTGCCTTGGGTGATGTATTGGCGGTTGCCGCTGTAATCGGCGAACGCCAGCGTGTTCTTGTCCAGGATCTTGACGAAACTCTTGGGTCCGCCGCGATGCTGGATATAGGGCTGGCCGTCGGCGCTGGCGGTGGCAAAATACAGGCTGTTGGTATCAGCCAGAAACGCGGCGAGGTTGTCGTCGATTTCGGTGCGCCAGCCGCCGTTCTGCTCGACGTGCGCATAGGCGTCGCGCGATCCCTTGCGGGCCTGAATTTCCTTCACCGCCGCGGTGAACGCCACGTCGCTCGAATAACTGTGCGTGTCTGACATCGGAGGATCTCCCAAAAAGTTCGTCCGGGGCGACGATGCGCCGTCTTCACCGCCAAAAATGGGTCCTTTCGAAATTTAAACAATCTTACGAATTGACACTTCATAATTGCAATATATGAAATAATGCGATGGATCGCATCGATGCCATGCAGGCCTTTGTCGCTGTGGCCGACCTCCAGGGCTTTGCGCCGGCCGCCCGTAAACTCGGGCTGTCACCCTCCGGCGTGACGCGGCTTATTGCCGCGCTGGAGCAGCGTCTCGGCGCGCGGCTATTACAGCGGACCACGCGCTCGGTAACGCTGACCGATATCGGCACGCGCTATCTGGAGCGTGCCCGCCGCATTCTCGCCGATGTCGAGGAAGCCGAAGGCTCGGCGCAGGACGAAAGGACACGGCCGAGCGGCCGGCTGGTGGTTTCGGCGCCTGTTGGGTTCGGGCGCCTCCATGTCAGTCCCGTGATGTCGGCCTACCTGAAACGCTACCTCGAGGTCTCGGCCGAACTGCGGCTGGCGGATCGCATGGTCAACCTGGTGGAGGACGGCATCGATCTCGCAGTTAGAATTGGCCACCTTGCCGATTCCAGCCTGGTTGCGCGCCATGTCGGCGAGATGCGGCGGATCGTGGTCGCCTCGTCGGGTTATCTCCAGCAGCGCGGCGAGCCGAACACGCCAGAGGCCATCGCATCGCACGAAACCATTCAGTTCGGCGCCATGACCGCGTCGCCGGACTGGCGTTTTGTCGAAGACGGCCGCGAGATTCGCGTGGCGTGCACGCCGCGCTTTACCACCAACAGCGCCGACGCCGCGATCCAGTATGCCGAGCAGGGCGGCGGTTTGACGCGGGTGCTGGCCTATCAGGCGGCCGACGCCATCAAAGGCGGCCGGCTCAGGGTGGTGCTGGCGCAATTCGAGCAGCCGCCGCTGCCGATCCACATCGTCTATCCGACATCGCGGCTGCTCTCGGCCAAGGTGCGCACCTTTATCGATCTCGTGACCGACATCAGCGACTGGCATTTCAGCGCGCGGTAGTACTCAGTCATTCCGGGACACGCGTTTTCGCGTGGACCTCAGATGTGCAATTGCACATCGGGGAATCTCGAGATTGCGGGTTCGATGCTTCGCATCGCCCCGGAATGACCGTTATTGCTTCTTCGGCACCACCCGGAACGTCGCATTGGCGCGCGCAATGACGACGTCATCGGCTTTTGCAAAACATTGCGCGAAGCAGATCGTGCTGCCGGTCTTGATCACGTCGGTCTCGACCGTGAGCCACTGCCCGATCTGGGCGCTGTTGATGAAATCGATCGACATGCTGACCGTCACCAACGAGTTGGCGCCGCGCATTTTGTAGCCGCAGCTGTGCCCCATGGCCTTGTCTGTCAGCGCTGCAATCAAGCCGCCATGGACGAATCCGCGCGCGTTGGTATGCGGCGTGGCCAGCCGAAGCCCGAGGATAATCGCGTCAGGTGTTTGCTTCGAGTAGATCGGCTCCCACGGATCGGTGAGGGGGCTGCGCCGGGACTGGCGTTCGAAACCTTCGGGAATATCGGTGGCGGTCATGGACGGCTCGCATGTTGGCGGAACATCGCGCCAATAAACCCGATTACTGTGACGAACTCACCGCCTACAAAGTTTAAAACGGGATTTCGGCGTTTGTTTAAAACGGAGCGCTCGCAGGCGACTGGACTATCTAGACCAGTCTATATAGAATTGCGCCGGTCAGGCAAGATGGGAATGTGCGCTATGTCCACACCGCCAAGGCATCGTGGCGCCATCGTGCGGGCGGCGGCGACATTGTTTCGCCGCAACGGCTTCGCGGCCACCGGCATCAATGAGATCGCCGAAGTCAGTGGCGCCCCGAAGGGTTCGCTCTACCACTACTTTCCCAGGGGCAAGGACCAGATCGCCGAGGCCGCGGTGCGTTTCGCCGGCGCCGGCGTGGTGGCCACGTTGGAGAAGCTCGAGAAGGAGCACGACAGCGCGGCGTTGATGATCCGGGCCTATTGCAGGCTGCTGGCCGGCTGGATGGCCAAGTCCGGCTTCCGCGACGGCTGTCCGATCGCGACCACTTTGCTTGAGTCCGCGCCGCAATCCGTCGACATGACCGCCGCCGGCCGCGAGGCGTTTGCCGGCTGGTGCGCGGTAATTGCCCGGGTGCTTCTCCGCGATGGTTTCGGCAAGGCCGAGGCCAGGCGGCTTTCGACCCTGACGGTGTCGGCGATCGAGGGCGCGCTGATCCTGGCGCGGGTCGAAGGCAGTGCGCAGCCGATCGAGGACGTCGCGAAGTCGCTCGCCGCGGCGCTGCAAATCAAGGTGCCGGCGCGAAAGCGCATCGTTGCCTGAGAATGGAAATCCACTGGAGGGATGCCATGGACGATGTGCAAGAACAGCTCGATCCAGCCGAGATTGAATCGTTTCTCACGACGCTGGCGTTTGTGCGGGAATATGGGATCAACGTGATCTCGGCCACGCCGGGCCGGGTCGCGATCGAGTTGCCGTTCGATGAGAGGTTCTCCGGACCGCCTGGCCAATTTCCGGCGTCCATGGTCGGCACGGCGGGCGATGTGGCGGCGGTGTCGTCCTGCCTGTCGCTGTTGCCGAGGGGATGGGCGCTGGCAACACTCGACTTCACCATCAAAATGACCGGCGTCGCCAAAGGCGAAAAATTAAGAGCCCGGGGGCGGGTGATGCAGGCCGGCCGAACCAATTCGGTCGGCGCGGCCGATGTCTATATCGTGTCGGCAGAGCAGGAAACGCTGTGCGGGACGGTGCTGGCTACCACCCGCAATTTTCAGATCAGGCCACCGCAAAAGCCTTAGCAGGCGCACGAAGATCATCCTCAGCCGTCATCACCCGCGAAAGCGGGTGATCCAGTATTCCAGAGCGCTTGTGATAGAATCGAGAAGCCGCGGCGTACTGGATGCCCCGCTTTCGCGGGGCATGACGACGATGTTGCCGACAATCACGCCGGCAGTTCATATCCAACCGCGGTTTCGATCTCGATCGTGCGTCGTACCGCGGCGCGGGCCATCATGCGCGCGCAATGCGCGGTGAGATTGGGCAAGGTTTCGGGCGCCGGCTTCAGCGAATTGGCGAACCGCCAATAGAGCCGGAAAAGATGGATGTCGGCGATCGAATAGCGGTCGAGCGCCCAGCCGTTTCCCAAACGCCGGTCGGCAATTCCCCAGACCTGTCTGGCATGATCCGGTCCATGCCGGCGCGCGGGATGCAGCGTGGCAGCGGCAAACGACATCCATGACAGCGCCTGCGCGTCGGCCTCGATATCGTCGCGCGGCAACAGCTCCGTATCGGGAAAACGCTTCGCCAGATAAAACAGGATCGCGGCGACCTCGGTAAGCGGGCGCCCGTCGATGACAAGCGTGGGAACCTTGCCTTCCGGATTGAGCGCAAGGTATCCCGGCGAGCTCATGTCGTTATTCTTGAACGACATCGGCCGCCCGTCGAAAGCAACGCCGATCTCGTGCAACGCAATGTGCACTGCCATCGAACTTGAGCCCGGGGCAAAATACAGAGTGAGCATGCGAGGCCGCCAACCTACCAACAGACACCGTCCTCATCCTGAGGAGGCGCGAAGCGCCGTCTCGACGGATGGGCCACGGACCTCATGGTTCGAGACGCGCGAAGACGCGCTCCTCACCATGAGGGATTTCTCCGGGCTGCGAAAGGTCTGGGCCCATCGCGTGAACGCCTAATACGGCAACCCGACATAATTTTCCGACAGCGACGCCGACGCTGCTTTCGAACTCACGAGATAATCCAGCTCGGCCAGCTGGATCCGGGCGCTAAAACCTTCGGTGTCGGGAAACCGGTGCAGCATCGAAGTCATCCACCAGGAAAAGCGCACCGCCTTCCAGACCCGCGCCAGCGCCTTCTCGGAATAGCCATCGATCCCGGCGGAAGATTCCTCGTCGTAATATTCGCGCAAAGCCTGCGAGAGGTAATGCACGTCGCTGGCGGCAAGGTTGAGCCCCTTGGCGCCGGTCGGCGGCACGATATGCGCGGCGTCGCCGGCGAGAAACATCCGCCCGAACCGCATCGGCTCGGCGACGAAGCTGCGCAGTGGCGCGATGCTCTTTTCGATGGAAGGCCCGGTGACGAGGTTGTCGACAGCCTCGTGGTCGAGCCGCCGCTTCAACTCATCCCAGAACTTTTCGTCCGGCCATTGATCGACGTGATCGTCGAGGCTGCATTGCACGTAGTAGCGGCTGCGGTGCATCGAGCGCATGGTGCAAAGCGCGAATCCCCTGGCGTGGTTGTTGTAGATCAATTCGTTCGAGACCGGCGGGGTCTCCGACAGGATCCCGAGCCAGCCGAACGGATAGATCCGCTCGAATGTCTCGATCGCCGAAGGCTTCACGCTGGCGCGGCTGACGCCATGGAAGCCGTCGCAGCCGGCGATGAAGTCGCAGGCGATGTCTTGGCCGACGCCGTCCTTGACATAGGAAACACCGGGATGATCGGTGTCGAAATCGTGCGGCGTGACGTCGGCGGCTTCATAAATCGTCGTGAGACCGGCAGCGGTGCGCGCGTTCATCAGGTCGAGCGTGACTTCGGTCTGGCCGTAGATCATCACGGTCTTGCCGGTGGCCGCCGTCATATCGATGCGGTGGCGCGCGCCGCCGAAGGCCAGTTCGACGCCATGGTGGACCAGGCCTTCGCGGTGCGCGCGCGTGCCGGCGCCCACTTGGTCGAGCAGTGCGACCGTTCCCTCTTCAAGCAGGCCGGCGCGGATGCGGCCGAGCACATAGTCCGGGGTCTGGCGTTCCAGAACGATGTTGTCGATTCCACAGGTGTGCAGCAGCTGCCCCAGCAGCAATCCCGCCGGCCCCGCGCCAATGATTGCTACTTTTGTCCGCAATACTTGCTCCCTTGGTTATTATAGGCTTGAACGCTGACGGTACGGACGTAGCCGCTCGTACTTGCAATGATAATTATATCATATAACAATATCCGCAAAGGGGCCATTGAAGCCCTGATGTCACGAGGAGACGATCTCGATGAGGAAAACGTTCTTGGCGTTGCTGCTGGCCGCCAGTGTGACACCCGCGCTTGCACAGGAAAAGACCTTCGAGCTGAAACTGTCGCACTGGGTGCCGGCGTCGCATCCGCTGCAAAAGGCGCTCGAAGATTGGGGCGCTGCGGTGGAAAAGGAATCCGGGGGCACGATCAAGTATAAGGTTTATCCGGCGCAGCAGCTTGGCAAGGCCTTCGATCATTACGACATGGCGCGCGACGGCATCGCCGATGTCACGTACATCAACCCGGGCTATCAGCCCGGCCGTTTCCCGATCATTAGCGCCGGTGAACTTCCGTTCCTGATGTCGGATGCCAAGGGCGGCTCGATGGCGCTCGACGCCTGGTACCGGAAATATGCCGAGAAGGAGATGAAGGACGTCAAGTTCTGCCTGGCCTTCATCCATTCGCCCTCGTCCTTCCACTCGCGAACCAAGAAGATCGTGGTTCCGGATGACGTCAAGGGCATGAAGATCCGCCCCGCCCACGCCACCATGGCGAACTTCGTGACCCAGCTCGGCGGCACCAATGTGCAGTCCTCGGCGCCCGAAGTCCGCGACATCATCGAGCGCGGCGTTGCTGACGCCGTCACCTTCCCGTGGGGATCGCTGGTGCTGTTCGGCATCGACAAGGTAACCAAATATCACATGGACGCGCCGCTCTACGTCACGACATTTGCCTTCGTGATCAACAAGGACAAATACAACCAGATGTCCGACCGCCAGAAGAAGGCGATCGACGACAACTGCAATACCGAGGCTGCCGGCCGCGTCGGCGAGCCATGGGGCAAGTTCGAAGACGCCGGTGTCGACAAGATCAAGGCGTTGCCCGACCACGAAGTCTACAAATTGACACCGGAGCAATTGGTGCTGTGGAAGAAAGCGTCCGACCCGCTGGTCAAGACCTGGGCCGAAGCCGTCAAGAAAAACGGGGTCGATCCGGACGCGGCAATGACCGAGCTGCGCACCGCGCTCGCCAAATACAACGCCTTGACGCAGTAAAAACCTGTTGCACCTCGGTAAGGCGGCGGGATCCTCCTGCCGCCTTGTTTTTCCTGCAATCACGGGCCGCGTGGGAGCGAACATGAATCGCGCGTCTATGGATCGCTTCATCGATACCATCGAATGGATTGCGGCTGGATTTGTCGGCATTGTTGCCGCCAACATTTTCATCGCGGTTCTGTTGCGCAATATGTTCAACTATTCGATTCCGGATTCGTTCGACATCGGGCGCTTGCTGCTTGGCATTTTGATCTTCTGGGGCATCGCCGCAACCAGCTATCGCGGCGGACACATCACCGTCGATCTGGTCTGGGCCAATGTCGGCCCGAAATACCAGCGCATGATCGACGTGTTTGCGACGCTGGTGCTGCTGTTCGTGGTGTCGGTGCAGACCTGGACGCTGTTCGACAAGGTGCGCGGCACCTATAACGACAATGTCCTCACCTTCGACATGCACATGCCGACCTGGCCGTTTTTCGCGGTGGCGTGGGCCGGCGATGTCTCCGCGGTGCTGCTGATCGCGATCCGTACCTACCGGCTGATTTTCAATCCGGATCTGATGCACGATCCCAAGATCAAGGCGACCGAGTAGACCGGCATGAGTACCGACACCGTCGCTATCCTGGGATTCGTCGCGCTGTTTGCGCTGATGCTGCTGCGCGTGCCGGTAGGCATGGCAATGGGCCTCGTCGGTGTCACCGGCTTCGGTTATCTGGTCGGTTTCTCGCCGGCGCTCAAACTGGTCGGCCAGACCTCGATGCGGACGGTGACCGATTACACCTTCGGCGTCATCCCGATGTTCCTGCTGATGGGGACATTCGTCAGCAATTCCGGCATGAGCCGCGAACTGTTTCGCGCCGCCAACGGGTTCGTCGGACATTTGCGCGGCGGATTGGGGATTGCCACGGTCGCGGCGTGCGGCGGCTTTGCCGCCATCTGCGGCTCGTCGGTGGCGACCGCCGCGACGTTTTCGGCGGTGGCCTATCCGGAAATGCGGCGGTTCGGTTATCCGCAATCCTTTGCCACCGGCGTGATCGCGGCCGGCGGCACGCTGGGGGCGATGCTGCCGCCGTCAACCGTGCTCGCGGTTTACGGCATCATCACCGAACAGGACATCGGCAAGCTGTTTATCGCCGGCATCATTCCCGGCATCCTCGCCATGACCATGTACATGATTACCATCGCCCTGATCGGCTATTTGCGGCCGGGCTTCCTGCCGACCGGTCCGCAGACCTCATGGCGCGAGCGGTTTGCGGGCCTCAGGAATATCTGGGCGCCGGCGCTGCTGTTCGTATTCGTCATTGGCGGGCTTTACGGGCTGCCATTCCTGCCGCGCTTCACCCCGACGGAGGCGGGCGGCGTTGGTGCTACCGGCGCGTTCCTGATCGGCGTGTTCACCGGACGACTGGACAAGGACAAGATCCTCACCTCGCTGCTGCAGGCGACCCGTACCGCCGCTGCGGTGTTCACGGTGCTGATCGGCGCCTTGATCTTCGGATATTTCCTGACGGTGACGCAAACCCCGCAAAAGGTCACGGAACTTCTCACCGGCCTTGGTCTCGGCCGCTACGGCATCCTCGCCCTCATCATGGTGATGTATCTGGTGCTCGGCTGCCTGATGGACGCGATGGCCATGATCATTCTGACGGTGCCGATCATCTTTCCGGTGATCACCCATCTCGGCTTCGACCCGATCTGGTTCGGCGTGATCATCGTGATGACGGTGGAGCTTGGCCTCATCCATCCGCCGGTCGGAATGAACGTCTTCGTGATCAAGAGTGTCGTCAAGGACGTGTCATTCGCGACGATTTTCAGGGGCGTGATCCCGTTCGTGGTGACCGACCTCATTCGGCTGGTGATCTTGATCCTATTTCCATTGCTGGCGACCTGGCTGCCGCAACGCATGATGGGGTGAGCATGACGACGCCGCTGCTGTCGACCAAATATGTCTTCACCATCACCGCCAATATCGGCAGCGTGACATCCGCCGGCGATATCGGTCACGGCGTCCGCCGTATCATCCCGATTACCGGTGGCGAGGTGCGCGGCGATGCCATCAACGGCAAGGTCTGCGCGTTCGGCGCGGACTTCCAGATCATCCGGCCCAACGAGTTGATTGAACTGGAAGCAAAATATGCGTTCGAGACCGACGACGGCGCGGTGGTCTATGTCGAGAACAAGGGCATTCGTTTTGGACCCGTCGAACTGCTACAGCGGCTGAACCGTGGCGAGCCGGTCGATCCCAAACTGATCTATTGCCGCACGGTGCCGAAGTTTGAGACCGGTGCCGAAAAATACCGCTGGCTGATGGAATACCTGTTCATCGGATCGGCGGCGCGTCATGCCGACCGTGTCGTGATCGACGTGCACCAGGTGCTGTAGCGCTCGAGTCATCCCCGCGTAGGCTGGTATTGTAGCCCGCGGGTCGTCCCGGCGAAGGCCGGGACCCATACGCTGTGTACTCTCGGTTTGGCCGCTGGAGGTAGAGACCTTCTGCAACAATCAAAGCCGGTGGCTATGGGTCCCGGCCTTCGCCGGGACGACGATGAGCTAATGGATTGACTCCCCCTCAATTCGTTATAAAACATAACTATTCTGGACAGGACGCAATAAGCCGATGGGAAACGCCGTTACCGCCGCGACTGCGGGTCAATCCGCGCTGCTCAAGATCGAGATATCAGGCGCGGTGCTGACCGTGGGCCTCAACCGCCCGGCCAAGCGCAACGCGCTGAACGACGGCATCATGCTTGCGATCCAGGACTGCTTCTCGAATCTGCCGGATGGTATCGGCGCCGTGGTGATCCACGGCATCGGCGAGCACTTCTCGTCCGGTCTGGATCTGTCGGAACTGACGGACCACGATGCCACCGACGGCTTGCGGCATTCGCAGATGTGGCACCGGGTATTCGACCGGATTCAATACAGCCGCGTGCCCGTCATCGCGGCGCTGCGGGGCGCCGTGATCGGCGGCGGGCTGGAGCTGGCCTGTGCGGCGCATATTCGCGTCGCCGAACCCTCGGCCTATTTCGCGCTGCCCGAGGGCCAGCGCGGTATTTTCGTCGGCGGCGGCGGATCGGTACGGTTGCCGCGGCTGATCGGCGTTGCCCGGATGACCGATATGATGCTGACCGGGCGGGTTTATTCCGCGACCGAGGGTGCATCCTACGGCTTTGCGCAATATCTCACCGAAGAGGGCGGCGCCTTGGCCAAGGCCATGGAACTGGCCGGGCGGGTGGCGGCGAACGCGCCACTCACCAATTTCGCGGTGCTGCAGGCGCTGCCGATGATCGCGGAAGCCAATCCGCAGACCGGTCTCTTGATGGAGTCGCTGATGGCGACGGTGGCGCAGAGCGACAAGGAAGCGAAACTTCGCATCCGCGCGTTCCTCGACCGCAAGACCGCAAAGGTGAAGCCTTCCTGACATGAGCGCCAAACCCCACATGTCTGTCCCGGACCGCAGCGAGGCGCCGACGCGCGCCGACGACGACGCTCATCCGCTGCGAGCGATCTCGTTTGGCAATCCCGCGGTGTCGATCGATCGCCGCGACGACGGCACCATCTATCTGCGGCCGAAGATTCCACTCGGCGAATATCCGGCGCGATTGACCGACCGCCTGCACCATTGGGCCAAGGCAGAGCCAAATCGCGTTTTCATGGCGGAGCGCGACGCCGGCCCCGGTTGGCGGCAAATCACCTATGCGCAATTGCTGCACATGAGCCGGCGCATTGCCTCGGCTTTGCTTTCGCGCGGTCTCTCCGCCGACAAGCCGATCGTCGTGTTCTCCGGCAATTCGATCGACCACGCGCTGATTGCGTTCGGCGCGCTGTATGCGGGGATTCCGTTCTGTCCGGTGTCGCCGGCCTATTCGCTGATTTCCAGAGACTACGGCAAGCTCGCGTTTCTGATGAAGCTGCTGACACCCGGTCTGGTGTTCGCCGACGATGCCGGCAAATTCGCCGACGCGCTCTCCGCCAATGTTCCGGCCGGGACCGAGATCGTCGCCTCGCATGGCGAGGTGCCCGGCCGCAAGGTAACGATGCTGAGCGCGTTGCTGTCGACACCGGAGCATCCAGGCCTCGATGCGGCGCATGACGCCATCGGCCCGGATACAATTGCAAAGTTCCTGCTGACGTCGGGCTCGACCGGCAATCCGAAGGCGGTCATCAACACCCAGCGGATGATCTGCGCCAATCAGGTGATGCTGCGCGAGACGCTGGCGTTCCTGAAGGACGAGCCGCCTGTGATCGTCGACTGGCTGCCGTGGAATCACACGTTTGGCGGCAATCACAATATCGGGCTGACGCTGTTCAACGGCGGCTCGATGTATCTCGACGCCGGCAAGCCGATGCCCGGCGGCATCGAGGAAACCGTGCGCAATCTTCGGGAGATTTCGCCGACGGTGTATTTCAACGTGCCCAAGGGCTATGAATCGCTGCTGCCTTACTTGCGCGACGATTCCGCGTTGCGCGCGAAATTCTTCCATCGGCTGCACGCAATGTTCTTCTCCGGCGCGGCGCTGTCCCCTTTCATCTGGAACAGCCTCGACGAGCTCGCGGTGCGGGAAACCGGCTTTCGCGTGCCGATGCTGACGGGCCTCGGCGCTACCGAGACTGCGCCGTTCTTCATGTCGGTACGGCCCGACACCAGCCGATCCGGCCATGTCGGGCTTCCCGTGTCCGGCAACGATGCGAAGTTGATCCCGAACAACGGCAAGCTGGAGGTTCGCGCCAAAGGGCCGAACGTGACGCCGGGATATTGGCGTCAGCCGGAGCTGACCGCCGCGGCTTTTGATGACGAGGGTTTCTACAAATTCGGCGATGCGATCAAGCCGGTGGTGGCAGACGATTTCAGCGCTGGCTTCGATTTCGACGGCCGCATTGCCGAGGACTTCAAGCTCGCCAGCGGCACCTGGGTCAGCGTCGGCCCGCTCCGCGCGCGGTTTGTCGCGGCCTGCGCGCCGCTGGTGCGCGATGTGGTGATCGCCGGCATCAACCGCGACGAAGTATCGGCGCTTGTCATTCTCGATCTCGATGGTTGCCGTCTGATCAATCCGACGCTTGCCTTCGATGACCTCTCCGCGACGGCGGCCGATCCCCTGATCCGCGACGCGTTTCGCGAACGGTTTTCCAAGTTTCTGGCGACAGCGACCGGGTCGTCGACGCGGATTACGCGCGCGATCCTGATCGATACGCCGCTGTCGATTGATCGCGGCGAAGTTACCGACAAGGGCTCGATCAACCAGCGCGCGGTGCTGGATCATCGCAGCCTCCTGATCGACGAGCTTTACGCGCCAACGCCGGCTGCCCATGTGATCACGCTGAGCTAACGAATAACAATTTCGCCAGGGAGGAAGCCATGCAGTTGAAGGATCAGGCAGCCATCGTCACCGGTGGCGCATCGGGATTGGGTGCCGCGACCGCGCGCCGGCTGGCAGCGCAGGGCGCCAGGGTCGCCGTGTGCGACCTCAACGCCACGCTTGCGGACAGCGTCGCCGCCGAAATCGGGGGTGTCGCGGTTGTCTGCGACGTCGCCGACGCAGGTTCCGCCGAGGCCGCGATCGTCACGGCGTCCAAGGCCCATGGTCCAGCGCGGGTGCTGATAAATTGCGCCGGCATCGGAGTGGCAAAGCGGGTGATCGGCCGCGATGGCCCGATGCCGCTCGCCGATTTCGACAGGGTGATCCGGGTCAACCTGATCGGCTCCTTCAACATGCTGCGGCTGGCGACCGCGGAAATGTCGAAGCTGGAGCCGCTTGAAACCGGCGAGCGCGGCGTGGTGATCTCGACCGCGTCGGTCGCGGCCTATGACGGTCAGATCGGACAGTCGGCCTATTCAGCCTCAAAAGGCGGCATCGTCGCGATGACGCTGCCGATCGCGCGCGAACTGGCGCAGTTCGGCATTCGCGTGCTCACCATCGCGCCGGGGCTGTTCCTGACGCCGCTGTTGGCCAATTTGCCGCAGGAGGCGCAGGACAGCCTCGCCGCGTCGATACCGTTTCCGCGCCGGCTCGGGCACGCCGACGAGTTCGCCTCGTTGGCGCTGCATATGATCGACAATCCATACCTGAACGGCGAGGTGGTGCGGCTCGATGCCTCGCTTCGCATGGCGCCGCGCTGAGGTATTGCATGTTCGTCAACCGCAGGGATGTGCAGATCCAGTGGGGTGACTGCGACCCCGCCAACATCGTCTATTACCCGCGCTATTTCGAGATGTTCGACGACTCGACCTCGATCCTGTTCGAGGCGGCGGGCTTCTCCAAGCAGGACATCATCAAGAAATATGGTCTGGTCGGCATTCCGATGGTGGACACGCGGGCGAAATTCTACATCGCATCGACCCATGGCGACTGGATCACGATCGAGAGCCAGATCGAGAGTTTCAAGCGCTCGAGCTTCGAGGTGACCCACAAGGTGTTCAAGGGGGAAGCTTTGGCGATCGAGGCGTTCGAAACCCGCGTGCTGGTCGGCCGTCATCCGGACGATCCTGCGCGGCTGAAATCGGCAGCCGTACCGGAAGAGATCATTGCCAGGTTCCAGCGGGGCTGACTCGGCCAAGCGTATGACCTAAAGAGACGCATGACCTGAAGAAGGGGCTGAATTGTCAATCGAATTTTGATGTACGGTTAGAATGACACCGAAAGGGAGGACTGAATGAAGAAGTTTTATCTGTCTGCCGCGGTTATCGCGGCGTCGCTGGCGCTGCCGGGGTTGCCCGCGCTGGCGCAATCCAATGAGATCGTCATCGGCATCACCGTCACGACGACCGGCCCCGCGGCGGCGCTGGGCATTCCCGAGCGCAACGCGCTTGAATTCGTGCCGAAGGAAATTGGCGGCGTGCCGCTCAAGGTGATCGTGCTCGACGACGGCGGCGATCCGACCGCCGCCACCACCAACGCGCGACGCTTCGTCACCGAGTCGAAGGCCGACATCATCATGGGCTCGTCCACCACGCCGCCAACGGTCGCGGTCTCCACCGTGGCCAACGAAGCCGGCATTCCGCATTTCGGGCTGGCGCCGTTTCCGATCACGCCGGAGCGCTTGAAGTGGTCGGTCGGCATGCCGCAACCGGTTCCGATCATGGGCAAGGTGCTGTACGAACATATGAAGGCGCACAACATCAAGACCGTCGGCTATATCGGCTACTCCGATTCCTACGGCGATCTCTGGTTCAACGACTTCAAGACGCAGGCCGTCCCGATGGGCATGACGCTGGCCGCTGAAGAACGCTTTGCACGGCCGGACACGTCGGTCGCGGGGCAGGTGCTGAAGCTGGTCGCCGCTAATCCTGACGCGGTCCTTGTCGGCGCGTCCGGCACCGCCGCGGCGTTGCCGCAGACGGCACTTCGCGAACGCGGTTACAAGGGCCTGATCTATCAGACCCACGGCGCCGCCAGCATGGACTTCATCCGCATTGCCGGTTCGGCGGCGGAAGGTGTCATCATGGCGTCGGGGCCGGTGATGAATCCGGAAGGCCAGCCGGACAGCGCGCTGACCAAGAAACCGGGGCTCGCGCTCAACACCGCCTACGAGGCCAAGTATGGCCCCAACAGCCGCAGCCAGTTCGCCGGACATTCCTACGATGCCTTCGAAGTTCTCAAGCGCGTCATTCCGGTGGCGTTGAAAGCGGGCAAGCCGGGAACGCCGGAATTTCGTGAGGGGATCCGTCAGGCCTGGTTGACCGAACGGGATATTGCGGCGAGCCAGGGCGTCTACAACTTCACCGAAAAGGACCGCTACGGTCTCGACGATCGCTCGCGCATCATCCTGACGGTGAAGAACGGCAAATACATCGCCGCGAGTGAGTGAGTGAGTAAGAGCTGCTTCCAAACGCACTGGCGTCATCATCCGCGAAAGCGGATGATCCAGTAACGCGCGGCGCTGAGATAAGTCTCGACGTCACGTATTACTGGATGCCCCGCTTTCGCGGGACATGACGGCCGCGCCAATTCAAATCCCGCTCGCGCCCTCGTGCTGGAAGCCGAGATAGCTCGCGGCGACGCGCTGGTTGGTCGCGATGTCTTTCGCCGGACCGTTCAGAATGAATTCGCCGAGCTCCATCACATAGGCGCGGTCGGCGATTTGCAGGGCGGCCTGCGCGTTCTGCTCGACCAGCAGCACCGATACGCCGCTTTCGCGCAATTCGCCGATGGTCCGGAAAATATCGGCGACGATGATCGGCGCCAGCCCAAGGCTCGGTTCGTCCAGCATCAACAGCCGCGGTGCGCCCATCAGGGCGCGGCCCATCGCCAGCATCTGCTGCTCGCCGCCCGACAGCGTTCCCGCCAGTTGCTTGCGCCGTTCCTTCAGCCGCGGAAACAGCGTGTAGACCCGCTCGAACGCCACAGCGGTGGCCGGCTTGGCGATCCGGAACGCGCCGAGTTGCAGATTGTCCTCGACGTTCATGGTGCTAAACAGCTCGCGGTGCTCCGGCACCAGACAGAGGCCGGCCGCGACGCGATCCTCGATCTCAAGCCGCAACACGTCCTCGCCGGCGAAGGTCACGCGGCCCTTCAGCGGCAGGATCCCCATGATGGCATTCAACAGCGTGGTCTTGCCGGCGCCGTTGGCGCCGATGATGGTGACGATCTCGTGGTCGCTGACATCGAGCGACACCGAGCGCACCGCCTCGACCTTGCCATAGGCGACGTGCGCATCGGACACCGACAGCAGCGCGCTGATGCCAGGGCTCATGCGACGGCTCCGAGATAGGCCTTGATCACCTCGGGATTGGTCTTGATCGCCTGCGGCGTGCCTTCGGCAATCTTGGTGCCGAAGTCGAGCACCACGATGCGGTTGGCAAGGTCCATCACAAATCCCATATCGTGCTCCACCAGCAGCACCGACATGCCGCCGTCCCGCAACTGGCGCAGCAGCGTTGCAAGCTGCTGCTTCTCCATATGCCGCAAGCCGGCGGCCGGCTCGTCGAGCAGCAGCAGGATCGGGTCGACGCACAGCGCACGGGCGATCTCGACGATGCGCTGCTGGCCGAGCGACAGGCTGCCCGCCAGCGCGTCGATCTGGTCGCCAAGGCCAACGCGCTCGATCTGGCGCGCCGCTTCCGCCAGCAATCTCGCTTCATCGGATCGATCGAGGCGGAGCATGCTGGAGATCGCGCCGGCATGGCCGCGCAGATGCGCGCCGATCGCGACGTTTTCCAAGACGCTCATGTCCGGCACCAGTTTGACATGCTGGAAGGTGCGGGCGATGCCAAGTTTTGCGACTTCCTGCGGCGGCGCGTCATTGATGTTTCGGCCGAGCACGGAGATCGTGCCGCCCGATGAAGTGAGCACGCCGGTGATCAGGTTGAAGGTCGTGCTCTTGCCGGCGCCGTTGGGGCCGATCAGCGCGACGATCTCGCGGGCCTGGACGTTGAAAGAGACGTTGTTGACGGCGATCACGCCGCCGAACTGCTTGCGCGCATTGTCGATCTGCAGGAGCATAGCAGGAACGGCCTCCGCTCGCTTCCGCGCAGGCAGTGTCAGGGATGTATCCGGCGGCCTGCGCTTTGGTTTGAGCGGCAATCGGCTCATCAGCCAGGGCCAGACGCCGGTCGGCGCCAGTTGCAGCAGCACCACCAGCAGGATGCCGAACACGATAGTCTCGAGCTGGCCTTCGCCGTGAAACAGATAGGGAAGATAGCTCTGCAGGATTTCCTTCAGGATCACAACGATGCCGGCACCGAGCACGCCGCCCCAGACGTAACCGGCGCCGCCGACCACCGCGATGAAGAGATATTCGATGCCGGCCTGCGCGCCGAACGGCGTCGGATTGGCCGCCCGCTGGAAATGCGCATAGAGCCAGCCGGACAGGCCGGCCAGCACCGCCGCATAGATGAAGACCAGGAGCTTGGCGCGCGGCGTCTGCACGCCAAACGCTTCGGCGGCGACGTGTCCGCGCCGCAGCGCGCGGATCGCGCGGCCGGTGCGCGAGTCCAGGAGGTTCATGGTGAGCAGCGCTGCGATCAGCACCGCGATCCAGATCGCGAAATAGATCGTTCCGGGGTCAAGCATCTTCAACGGGCCGATCGTCAGTGGCGGGATACCGGAGATGCCGTCATTGCGACCTAGGAACTCGAGCTTGCTGAACAGATAGAACAGGCCGATGCCCCAGGCGATGGTGCCGAGCGGCAGATAGTGACCCGATAGCCGAACCGTGACGAGGCCAAGCACGACCGCGGCGATGCCTGAGACCAGCAGCGAAGCCGGCAGTGTCAGCCATGGCGATACGCCATAGGCGGTGGTGAGCACCGCCGTCGTATAGGCGCCGAAACCGCAAAACGCCGCCTGGCCGAATGAGGTGAGACCACCGACGCCGGTCAAGAGCACGAGCCCCATCGCCACCAGCGCGGCGAGGCCGATATTGTCCAACAGCACGATCCAGAACGGCGGCATGCCGGGGATGAACGGAATCGCCGCCATGATCAGCGCAAACACGATGATGGGTAGCCGCTGCGTCATCGCGATCAATCCTTCTCTTCCTCGACCGCGGGCGCCGCCAGCGACCGCAGCACGAGAACCGGAAGGATCAATGTGAAGACGATGACTTCCTTGAAATTGCTGGCATAGAACGAGGAAAATGCCTCGACCGAGCCGACCACCAGTGCGGCGATCGCGGTCAGGGGGTAGCTGACGAGGCCGCCGATGATGGCGGCGATGAAACCCTTGAGGCCGATCAAGAAGCCGGTGTCATAGTACAGCGTCGTGATCGGCACGATCAGGATTCCCGAAATCGCCCCGATCACCGAGGCCAGCAAGAATGCGATCTGTCCCGACAGCGTGGTCCGGATGCCGACAAGGCGCGCGCCCAGCCGGTTGACGGCGGTGGCGCGAAGCGCCTTGCCGTAGAGCGTGAAGCCGAAGAACAGCCACAGCCCGATAATGAAGGCGACGGTGATGGCATAGACGGCGATGCTCTGGCCGCTGAAGCGCAACGGGCCGACGGTGAAGGCGGCATCCGATAGGGTCGGGCCGCGCTGGCCTTCGGCGCCGAAAAACACCAGCCCGAAGCCCTGCAGCGCGAGATGGCAGCCCACCGAGGCGATCAGGAGCACCAGCACCGAGGTGTGTGCGATGGGTTGAAACGCGATGCGGTAGAGAAACAGTCCGATCGCCGCGACGATCAGGAGCGACAGCGCGATGTTGATGGCGATCGGGGTCTGCCGGCCTGCCAGCCAGGAGGTCAGGGCCAGGATGACGACGGGCAGGATGATGTTGACCGCGAACGCGCGCCCGACGAGCCTTGGATGCAGCGACCTGCGGCCAGCGAACAGGTCGAGGCCAAACGCCACCACGCCCATCGCCACCGCCAGCCGCGCGGTGCCCGGCACCTGGCCGGCCGACAGCGTGGCGTAGGTCAAAGCGCCGTAGGTGACGAACTCGCCCTGCGGGATCAGGATGACGCGCGTGACGGCGAATACCAGCACCAACGCAAGGCCGAGCAGCGCATAGATCGCGCCATTGGTAATGCCGTCCTGCACCAGGAACAGCATAATCGTCGTGTTCAAAACGGGCGCTCCCCCTCAGGCGTCGGCCCGGTCGTGCCCCAAAAAGGGCCCCCGGACCGCCGATAACAGCAGTTGAAAAAAGCTGTCACTATTTGATATGGTGGATAACAATTATCAAATATAATCTCAAGCCCGGATCGCCCCACCGGGCTTTTGCAAGCCTAGCGGGATTGTGAGCTTCGAGCGATGACTGTTTCCAAGAACGCCGCCATGAATCTCGCCAAGGCGCCCCGCCGCAAAGAGCCTGCCGAGGGTGCTGCGGAAAGCACCGCGCTGCAGATGGGCGAATTGTCCGACTTGCTGGGCTATTCGCTCAAGCGTGCGCAGTTGAAAGTCTTCGAGGATTTTCTGCGCTGCGTAGCACCTTTGCAACTGACCCCGGCGCAATTCTCGGTTCTGCTGCTGCTCGACAAGAATCCGGGACGAAACCAGACCGAAATCGCCAATACGCTCGGCATCCTCAGGCCGAATTTCGTGGCGATGCTCGATGGCCTGGAGAGCCGCGATTTGTGCACGCGGATGCGGTCGACCAACGATCGCCGCTCCCACATCCTGATGCTGACCGACAAGGGACGGGCGGTGCTGGCGCGCGCCAAGAAGCTGGTCGCCTCCAAGCATGAAGCACGTCTCAACGAGTTACTGGGGCCCGTCAACCGCGCCGCGCTGCTGACGATGCTGGCGAAGATTGCGCGGGAGTTCTAGATTTCGCAATCGTGGCTGTCGTCCTGAGATGCGCTTCGCCATCAGCGACGTGGGTGAATGCGATCAGGCCGCGACGATGCGGCCGGGAGGCTTTTGGGCCTCGCGCCCGGAAAGGAACAATCGCTCGATTTCATGCGCGGGGAGCGGCTGACTGAACAGGAATCCCTGCATCTCGGTACATCCTTCGGATGTAATCCTGTCGAGCTGTTCCCTGGTTTCCACGCCTTCGGCAGTGGCCGTCATGCCCATTCCGTTGGCGAGCGCCGCGACCGCCCGCACGATATTGAGCGAGCCTGTATTGTCCGCAATATCCTTTACGAACGACCGGTCAATCTTGATCTTGTCGAACGGAAAACACTGAAGATAGGTAAGCGAGGAATATCCGGTGCCAAAATCGTCCATTGCGATCCGAACGCCGAGCGCTCGCAATTGGTGAAGGACGTCGAGTGTCGTTTCCTTGTTCTCCAGCAGGACGGTTTCGGTAATTTCGATCTCCAGCCGGGTCGGATCCAAGCCCGAGTTGGCGAGTGCGCCAACGATGACTTGCATAAGGCCAGCGTTACGGAATTGAACCGCCGAGATATTGACGGCAACCCGAAGGTCTCCTGGCCATCGTGCGGCGGCGGCGCATGCCTGCCGGATGACCCACTCCCCCAGCGGGACAATAAAGCCGATCTCTTCCGCCAGCGGAATGAATGTGACCGGAGCGATCATTCCTTGCGTTGGATGGTTCCAGCGAAGCAGGGCCTCGAATCCGCTGATTTCATTGTTCACCAGATTGACGACCGGCTGGTAGTAGAGCTCGAACTCGCCGGCGGGCAGCGCCCTGCGCAGCTCCTGTTCCATGATGCGGCGGGATTGCATTTGCAAATCCATCGCGGACTCAAAAAAGCGGAATGTGCCGCGTCCGTCGCCTTTCGCCCGGTATAGCGCGAGATCCGCATTCCGCAGCAGCTTATCCGCACTCGATCCGTCGCCGGGACCGACCGCAATACCGATGCTGGCGCCGATGACAGCCTGCTGGCCGTCAAGGTCGTAGGGCTCGCTCATCAGCCTGATGACGCGTTGCGCAAGACAGGTTGCGTCGGCGGGGTCTGCGATGGCGGACTGGACGATCACGAATTCATCTCCGCCCATCCGGGCGATCGTATCGGTCTCCCGGACTAGTCCACGCAACCGGTCCGCGACTATTCTCAGGAGCTTGTCACCGGCGGGATGGCCAAACGTATCGTTCACGGCCTTGAACTGGTCGAGGTCAAGGTGATGAACCGCCACCATTTGCTCGGGATCAGTCTTGTCTAACGCGTGTTCGAGCCGCTCGTTCAACAACACCCGATTGGCGAGGCCGGTAAGCGAGTCGTGGTGCGCCATATATTCGATCTTGACCTCGGATCGCCGCTGCTCGGTGATGTCTTCATGGGTGGCAACCCAGCCGAAGTCGGGCATCGGCCGATGACGAATCCTGAAGGTGCGCCCGTTGCGCAGTTCGACGATGCTCTCCGTTGGTTTGGCAGATATCGCAACGTTGGCGCGCCAGTGGAGGTACTCGTCCCTGGACATCGCGGGAAAGCTTCCCGCCTCAAAGCGCATGTCGACAATTTCGGTCAGGGAGGTGCCGGGACCAACGCGGTCGGGCGGAAGATCGTACATCTCGATGTAGCGGTCGTTGCACACGATCAGTCGGTGTGCCGCGTCGAAGAAGCATAGGCCCTGCGACATGTTGTTGATCGCGGTGTCGAATTGCAGGTTTCGTATCCGCAGGTCTTCTTCCTGCGCTTTGCCAAGGTCGTACTGCGTTTTCAGACGAGCGCTCATTTCCTCGCGCCCGGTGACGTCCTCATGAGTGGCCATCCCGCCGCCGTCCGGCATCGGATAAACGGTATAGATAATGATCCGGCCATCCGTGAATTCCTGGACAATGGTGGCTGGAACGGCGGCATTTCCAACGCGCTCCCGGATGTATTCGTCGGGCTTTGAAAGCACCTTGAGTCCCAAATTCAGTCGGTGCTGGATCAGATTGCTGATGGGAGTCCCGGGCTTTACTTGCTCGGATGCAAGTCCATAGATTTCCAAATACCGCGTGTTGCAGAATACGACTTCACGCTTGTTGTCGAAGATAATGAGTCCGAGCGACAGATTGTTGATAGCCTGCTCGAGAAGCCGGCTCGGGTGAGCCGGCTCCGGATCGATGGCGCCCTCGATTGAATTCACCATTCGGCGTTTCCCCCGCCGCGGTTTTGCAGCGCTCCGGCAATCGGATCGCTCCATTAGAGGCCGAAGCGGGTGAAATGCATCGTAGAGACATGCGTAGTTCCCGCAGGTTCCTCGGAATTCGCTCAACAAAAGGTTAATGTTCTCGGCTATCGGGGATCGGCCGGTGGCGGGACGAAAGCCCCTTCGCCGCCAAGCATCCAGCCCCCTCATCCCTGCGTAACGGCTTCGCCGTTATCGCTGGAGGAGCGGCCTCTTGGTCGCGTCTCGAAGGATGGGGAATGATCAGCCTCATGGTTCGAGACGCGCGAAGACGCGCTCCTCACCATGAGGGTCATCACTTCCCGTCCACCAGTATCACCCTGATATCGTTGACGTTGGTGAGGGTGGGACCGGTCAGCAGCAGATCGCCGGTGGCGGCGAAGAACGCCGTGGCGTCGTTGTTGTCGAGATAGGCGCCTGCGTCGAGGCCGAGCGATGCCATCTTCGCGAAGGTGTTTTGGTCGATCATCGCGCCTGCCGGATCGGTCGCGCTGCCCGCGCCGCCGTCGGCGCCGTCGGTATCACCGGCCAATGCCGAAATGCCGGAGGCGTTCTTGAGAAGGCCGGCCAGCGCCAAGGCGTATTCCTGGTTGGGGCCGCCGCGACCGTGGCCGCGCACGGTCACGGTGAGTTCGCCGCCCGACAGGATCGCGACACGCTTGCCTTCGGTGCGCGCCTGCAACGCGAGTTGGGCGTGATCGGCCGCGACGCTGCGCGCCTCGCCTTCGAGGTCGGCGCCGAGATCGACGATCGCGTAGCCGGCGTCGCGTGCCACCTTGATCGCGGCTTCCAGCGACGCCTTCGGCCGCGCGATCAGTTCGAAATGCGCGCGCGCAAAAGCAGGATCGCCGGGCTTGCAGCTCTCGTTGGCGGGCTCATCGAGCGCGCGGCGAACGGCATCGTCGACCTGGAGGCCGTATTTTGCGACGATGGCGCGCGCGTCGGCGAGCGTGGTCGGATCCGGCACCGTCGGTCCCGATGCGATCGCGGACGGATCGTCGCGCGGAACGTCGGATATCGCCAGCGTCACGATCTCGGCGCGGTGGCCGGCGCGCGCGAGCCGGCCGCCTTTGATCCGTGACAGGTGCTTGCGAACGGTATTGACCTCGCCGATCGGCGCACCCGAACGCAACAGCGCCCGGGTTACCTGCTGCTTCTGCGCGAACGATACGCCGTCGGCCGGCGCGATCCAGTTCGCGGAGCCGCCGCCCGACAGCAGCACCAGCAGGAGATCGTCGACATCGGCTTCCTGCGCCAGTTGCAAACTGTCGTCCGCGCCCTTCAGTCCAGCCGCATCGGGCACCGGATGGCCGGCTTCGATCACCCTGATCCGCCGCGTCGGCACGCCATGGCCGTGGCGGGTGGTTGCGATGCCGGTTAGCCGCGATGGCGCAAGGCCAAGTTCGTCGAGATAGTGCCGCTCCGCGGCCGCGGCCATCGCGGCCGCAGCCTTGCCGGCGGCCAGACAGATCACCCGGCCTTTCGGCACGGGGCGCAGATGCGCGGCAAGCGCGATGTCGGGATGCGCGGCGGCGACGGCGGCATCGAAGATCGCGCGGAGGAGGGGACGTCTGTCGGTCATCGTCTGCCTTCACGGGATTTGAGATGGAAACATGCGACGCCGGTTATCCATCCGTTTCCGGCAAAAGAAAACCCCCGCAGCGATGCTGCGGGGGTAATCGAGTTTCAGGTAGCCAGGTCCCGGCTCTGCGGCGCAGCGCGTGAAGTACGCTGCACCGCGTCCGGGACACGCGGCGTTGCTGCCGAACGTCAGCCGCCGACGTCGGCGCTGATGATGTCGCCGAACAGCTCCCACTTTTCGCCCTTGAACTTCATCAGCTGAAGCTGGCTGATTGGCGCGAAATCGTTGGGACCGGTGTTGATCTTGATGCCGGGCAGCAGGACTTCGGTGCGGAAATCCTTCAAGCTCGCCGCCTGCTTCATGATGTTTTCGCGGGTGAGATTGTCGCCGCAGGCCTGAAGAACCTTCACCAGGGTCTGCGAGACGCCGTAGCCGACGACGACGGAACCGTCGAGCTTGTTGCCTTCCGGAAAATCCTTCTCGAGGAAGGCATAGAATTCCTTCATGCCGGGGTCGTTGTTCCACTGCGGATCGGAAGCGTCCTTCAGATAGGCGGCGGAGATGATGTCCTGCGAGTTTTCGTAGCCGGCCGGCTTGATCACGCTACCGACCGAAGCCGAAACGTTGTTGAGGAAGTGCACCGGCTTCCAGCCGATCTCGGCCATTTTCTTGATGGCCTGGGCGGCGAATTTCGGCGTCGAGATGTTGACGAAGATGTCGGCGCCGGTCGATTTAAGCTTGACGATATGGTTGTCGACCGTGGGCTCCGTGGTCTCGAAGCTTTCCTCGGCGACGATCATCGAGGCGGCCTTGTCGCCGAGGCCGTCCTTCAGGCCCTTCAGATAGTCCTTGCCGTAATCGTCATTCTGATAAAGCACGGCGATTTTGGTGCCGGGCTTTTCCCTGAGAATATACTTGGCGTAGATCTGCGTTTCGCTCTGGTAGTTCGGCTGCCAGCCCATGGTCCAGGGAAAGTCCTTGGGGTCGTTCCACTTGGTGGCGCCGGTGGCGACGAACAGTTGCGGCACCTTCTTCGAATTCATGTATTTGTGAATCGCGGAATTCGGCGGCGTGCCGAGCGAATTGAAGACGAACAGAACCTCGTCGCTTTCCACCAGTTTGCGCGCCTGCTCGACCGTCTTCGGCGGGCTGTAGCCGTCGTCATAGCTGATGAAATTGATCTTGCGGCCGTTGATGCCGCCGGCATCGTTGATCTTCTTGAAGTAGGCGGCTTCGGTCTTGCCGATCACCCCATAGGCGGAAGCAGGCCCGCTGTAGGGCATGATGTTGCCGATCTTGATTTCGGTGTCGGTGGCGCCGGTGTCGTATTTCTTCTGCGCGAGCGCGCCGCTGCTGGACGCGGCAAGCACCGCGAACGCAGCCGAAACGATAGCAATCCTATTGATGGTAGCAGGCATTACGGTCTCCCTGTTTCATTGATTTGGGCGGCACTTGTCATGGCCTTCCTGATCGAAAGCTCTTGTTGACCCTGACGCCCGATTACCATCTTGCCGGGGCGCTCACAAGAAAAAGCCCCCCGCGCGATACGCAAGGGGCTGCTTCTTTAGTAGTCAGTTAACGAATGCGTCAGCCGCCGACGTCCGCGCTGATGGTGTCGCCGAAGCGCTCCCATGTGTCGCCCTTGAAGCGCATCAGCTGCAACTGCGAAAGCGGGGCAAAATCGGTGGCGCTGGTGTTAACCTTGATGCCGGGCAACAGGCCGCCGAGTTCGAGGTCCGTGACGCCGGCGGCCTGCTTCATGACGTTCTCGCGGGTGAGGTTGTCGCCGCATTGCTTCAGCACATGGACCAGCGTCTGCGTGACGGTGTAGCCGTAGATCACCGAAGCGTCGGTGCGATTGGCCTCCGGAAAATATTTGTCCAGAAACTCGTTCCAGGCCTTCATGCCGGCATCGTTCTTCCACTGTGGGTCGGTCGGGTCCTTGAGGTAAGCCGACGAGATGATGCCCTGAGCGTTTTCCGGGCCCGCCGGAGTGATAACGCCGCCGATCGAACCGCTGACATTGTTGAGGAAGTGAACCGGCTTCCACTGCACTTCAGCCATCTTCTTGATTGCCTGGGCTGCGAATTTAGGGCTGGCAACGTTGATGAAGACGTCGGCGTTGGTCGACTTGAGCTTTACGATGTGAGTGTCGATGGTCGGCTCCGAGGTCTCGTAGCTTTCCTCGGCGACAATCATCGAGGCCGCCTTGGCGCCGAGACCGTCCTTCAAACCTTTCAGGTAGTCCTTGCCGTAGTCGTCGTTCTGGTAGATCACCGCGATCTTGGCGTTCGGGTATTCCTTGAGGATGTATTTGGCGTAGATTTGCGTCTCGCTCTGGTAGTTCGGCTGCCAGCCCATGGTCCACGGAAATTCCTTGGGATCGTTCCATTTGGTGGCGCCGGTGGCGACGAACAGTTGCGGTATCTTCTTGGCGTTCATGTATTTCTGGATCGCTGAATTCATCGCGGTGCCGAGCGAATTGAAGATCAGCAGCACTTCGTCGCTCTCGACCAGCTTGCGCGCCTGCTCGACCGTTTTCGGCGGGCTGTAGCCATCGTCGTAGCTGACGAAGTTGATCTTGCGGCCATTGATGCCGCCCTCGGCATTGATCTTCCTGAAATAGGCCTCTTCGGTCTTGCCGATCACGCCGTAGGCGGAGGCGGGTCCGCTGTAGGGCATGATGTTGCCGATCTTGATTTCGGTATCGGTGGCGCCGACGTCGTATTTCTTTTGCGCGAGCGCGCCGCTGCTTGACGTCGCGAGTACGATGAACGCAGCCGAGGCAATCGCGAGTCTGCTGGTGGCAACAGGCATTCCGAATTCTCCCATGTTGATCGTGCTTGTGCGCACGTTGTCTTGTTGATTGGAAATTTCTTGGGAAGCGACTGGATTGAATACCATTTGGCGGCGGCCATCAAGAAAAAGCCCCTGCGGCGAGGGGGCAGGGGCTGCTTGCTTTGTCGTCAGCCGGCCCGAACAGGCATCCGGGCCGGCAAAGCGTCAGCCGCCAACATCGGCGCTGATGATCTCGCCAAAGCGTTCCCAGGTCTCGCCCTTGAACTTGATGAGCTGCAGTTGCGAGAGCGGCGCAAAGTCGGTGGCTGACGTGTTGACCTTGATGCCGGGCAACAGGCCGCCGAGTTCGAGGTTCTGGATGCTCGCGGCCTGCTTCATGATGTTTTCGCGGGTGAGGTTGTCGCCACAGTTCTTCAACACGTGGACGACGCCTTGCGCGACGGTGTAGCCGTACATCAGATTGGCATCGATCCGGTTGCCCTCGGGGAAATACTTGGCGAGGAACTCGTCGAAGGCCTTCATGCCGGCATCGTCCTTCCACTGCGGATCGGACGTATCCTTCAGGTAGGCCGACGAGATGATGCCCTGTGCATTTTCAAAACCGGCCGGCTTCATCACGCTGCCGATCGAGATCGACACGTTGTTGAGGAAGTGCAACGGCTTCCATTCGATTTCGGTCATCTTCTTGATCGCCTGCGCGGCGAATTTCGGCGTCGTGACGTTGAAGAAGACATCGGCGTTCGTCGACTTCAGCTTGACGATGCTCGAATCGATAGTCGGCTGCGTGGTTTCGTAACTTTCCTCGGCAACAATCATCGACGCTGCCTTGGCGCCGAGGCCATCTTTCAGGCCTTTCACATAGTCTTTGCCGTAATCATCGTTCTGATAGAGGATGGCGATCTTGGCGTTCGGCAGTTCCTTCAGAATGTACTTTGCGTAGATCTGGGACTCGCTCTGGTAGTTAGGCTGCCAGCCCATGGTCCAGGGGAATTCCTTGGGATCGTTCCATTTGGTGGCGCCGGTGGCGACGAACAGTTGCGGCACCTTCTTCGAATTCATGTATTTCTGGATTGCCGAGTTCGGCGGCGTGCCGAGCGAATTGAATACGAGCAGAACCTCGTCGCTCTCCACCAGCTTGCGTGCCTGCTCGACCGTCTTCGGCGGGCTGTAGCCGTCGTCATAACTGATGAAATTGATCTTGCGGCCGTTGATGCCACCTTCGGCGTTGATCTTTCTGAAATAGGCTTCCTCGGTTTTGCCGATCACGCCGTAGGCTGAGGCGGGACCGCTGTAAGGCATGATGTTGCCGATCTTGATCTCGGTGTCGGTGGCACCGATGTCGTATTTCTTCTGTGCGAGTGCGCCGCTGCTGGTCGCGGCGAGTATCGCGAGGGCAGCCGAGAAGGCCCCCAATCGCAACTGGATAGCAGGCATTTGGATCTCCCTGATCTTGGTTGAGTGCGTCAATTTTTGGATTGGGAGCGCTTGTTGGCTCCTGAGCGCATTGAATACCCTTCGAAAGTACCCATCAAGAAAAAGCCCCCTGCGAGGAAGTCGCAGGGGGCGTTATTTAGTCGTACAGGCTTGACCGGTATTCCGTGCCGCGAAATACGGTTTAGTTGCTGAGTTCGCCGCTGATGATGTCGCCGAACAACTCCCACTTCTCGCCCTTGAACCGCATCATCTGAAGCTGCTCGATCGGGGCGAAGTCGGTGGCGGTGGTGGTGATCTTGATGCCAGGCAGCAAGGTGTCGGGCGCAAAATCCTTCAGGCTCGCCGCCTGCTTCATGACGTTTTCACGGGTGAGATTGTCGCCGCACATCTCCAGAACCTTCGCCATGGTCTGTGCTGCACCGTAGCCGTACACCACGGAGCCATCGAGCTTGTTGCCTTCGGGGAAATACTTCTCGAGGAACGCATAGAATTTCTTCATGCCGGGATCGGTGTCCCACTGCGCGTCGGCGCCGTCCTTGGCATAGGCGGCCGAGAGAATGCCTTGCGAATTTTCAAAGCCCGCCGGCTTGATCACGCTGCCGACGGAGGCTGCGACGTTGGAGACGATATGCAGCGGCTTCCACTCGATTTCGGCGAGTTTCTTGATCGCCTGCGCCGCGAATTTCGGCGTGGTGATGCTGATGAAGACGTCGGCGCCGGTGGCCTTCAGCTTGACGATGTGGTTATCGATCGTCGGCTCCGAGGTTTCGTAGCTTTCCTCGGCTGTTATCATCGACGCCTTGGCGCCGAGGCCATCCTTCAGGCCCTTCAGGTAGTCTTTGCCGAAATCATCGTTCTGATAAAAGATCGCGATCCTGGCGGTCGGCTTCTCCTTCATCAGATACTTCGCATAGATCCGCGCTTCGCTCTGGTAGCTGGGCTGCCAGCCCATGGTCCAGGGAAAATCCTTCGGATCGTTCCATTTGGTGGCGCCGGTGGCGACGAACAGCTGCGGCACTTTCTTCGAATTCATGTATTTCTGGATCGCGGTGTTGTTCGCGGTTCCCAGAGAATTGAAGATGAGCAAGGCTTCATCGCTTTCGACCAGCTTGCGCGCCTGCTCGACGGCTTTCGGCGGGCTGTAGCCATCGTCATAGGTGACGAAATTGATCTTGCGGCCGTTGATGCCGCCCTCGGCATTGATCTTCTTGAAATAGGCCTCTTCGGTCTTGCCGATCACGCCGTAGGCGGAGGCGGGCCCGCTATAGGGCATGATGTTGCCGATCTTGATTTCGGTGTCGGTGGCGCCGGTGTCGTATTTCTTCTGAGCGAGTGCGCTGCCGGCGGTGGTAGCGAAAGCGATGACCGCCGTCGAAAACACGGCGATTCGCAGTTGTTGTCTAGAAAGCATAGTCTCTCCTTAGTTCTTTTTGAGTTTGCCGATCAGTTGCTGGGCAACGATGGCGACTTGCCTTGCGCCGTGCGGCACCAGGAAGATGACGAGGAACAGAAGCACGCCGAACACCGCGCCCGAGAGACCCTTTGAAATTCCCTCCGCGATGTTCGGCACGAAGATGATGAAGGCCGAGCCGACGATCGATCCGGGCAACCATCCCACGCCGCCGACCACCATGCCGAGAAACAGCGAGATCGCGAGCGTGATGGTGTAGCCGTCCGGTGCGACGAACTGCACGGCGATCGCGCCGAGGCCGCCGGCAACGCCGGTGATGCCGGCGCTGACCCCGAACGCCAGCGTCTTGTACAGCGCGACGTCGATGCCCATGGCGGATGCCGCGATCTCGTTGTCGCGGATCGCCATGAAGGCGCGGCCGGAGCGCGACTTCAAGAGATTGACCGAGAAAATATAGATCGCGATCGTGACCGCGAGCGTGAAATAGTACAGCCACATGTCCTGCGACATCGGCAGGCCGAACGGCGCATCGGGTTTGGTCACCACCAGGCCCTGCACACCGCCGGTCCAGTGCTCGAACACCCCGAGCTTCAAGAGCTGCGGCATCGCCGTCGCCAATGCAAAGGTCGCCAGCGCCAGATAGACGCCGCTCAAGCGCAACGCCGGCTGTCCGAACAGAAAGCCGAAAGCGAAACAGATGATGCCGGCGACCGGCAGCGTCAGCGCGTAGTTGATATTGCCGTGTTCCATCAGGATGGCGGAGGTGTAGGCGCCCACCGCGTAAAACGCGCTCTGGCCCAGCGAAAACTGGCCGCTGCCGCCGGTCAGAATATTCAGCGCCAGAACCGCCAGCGCATAGATCAGCAGCATCGTCAGCTGGAAGATGATGAAGTTCTTGACGAACAGCGGCACGATGATCAGCAACGCCAGCATCGCCAACGACGCGCCGTAGCCGAGCGTCATGGCCTTCTTGGGAACGGCTTCGACCGCAGGTGCTTCGGTGACGACTTCCTGAATTGCGCTCATGATCAAACTCGCTTCACGATGGGCCGGCCAAACAGGCCAGCCGGTTTGACAACCAATACGGTGATAATCAGCGCCAGCGCGATCGGCAGTTTCAGTTCATTGCCGACACCGGGAATATACGTCCCGGCGAGATTTTCGAAGACGCCGACCAGGAACCCCCCGATGACCGCGCCGAGCGGGCTGGTCAGCCCGCCGAGCACGGCGGCGGCAAATCCGTAGATCAGCACGCCGCCCATCATGTTGGGCTCCAGAAACACCACCGGTGCGATCAGCATGCCCGCGATGGAGCCGATCGCGGCGGCCATGCCCCAGCCGAGTGCGATCATCCATGAGGTGTTGATGCCGACCAGCCGTGCCGATTCAGGCAATGACGCGGCGGCGCGCATCGCCAGGCCGACCCGCGTGAACTGAAAGAAGAAATAGAGCAGGATCAGCAGCAGCACAGTGACGCCGATCATGCCGGCCTGGTGGGTCGAGATCAGCTGACTGCCGAGAAATGGCGAGGATCCGAACGGCGTCGGGTATTGCTTGATCGTGAAGTCCCAGATCAGCCCGGCGACGCTGTTGATGATCGCGAACAATGCGATGAAACCTGCGACGTTGGTCAGGATCGGCGCTTTGGCGAGCGGCTTGAACAGCAAGCGCTCGATGACGATACCGCCGGCGAAGGAGAATGCCAGCGTCAGCACGAACGCGCCCCAGTACGGCACGCCCCATTGCATCAGCTGCCAGGAGACAAAGGTCGAGAACATCGCCATCTCGCCCTGGGCGAAATTGAGATGATCGATCGCCTGGTAGATCATGACGACGGCGAGCGCCATGCAGGCATAGATCGCGCCTGTGGCGATGCCAGCCAGGACTTGATTGGTAAAAAGTTCCATGGCCCGCGCTCCTCAATAACCTAGATAGGATTTACGCACGTCTTCGTTATTCGCGATCTCGGCGGCACTTCCCGACATCACGATCCGTCCGGTCTCGATCACATAGGCCTTGTCGGCGAGCTCCAGCGCCAGCTGCGCGTTCTGTTCCACCACCAGGATGGTGACCTTATCCTCGCGATTGATCTTGCCGAGGATCTTGAACAGGTCGCGTACGATCAGCGGCGCCAGGCCGAACGAAGGCTCGTCCAGCAGCATCAGTCTCGGACGCAGCATCAGGGCACGGGCGACCGCGAGCATCTGCTGCTCGCCGCCGGAAAGCGTGCCGGCCTGTTGCGTATGCCGCTCCTTGAGGACGGGAAAGTGATCGTACATGCGTTCGATATCGGAGATCACGCCGGCCTTGTCGCTTCGCGTGATCGCGCCGAGCTGCAGGTTTTCCTCCACCGTCATGGTGGTGAAGGTGCCGCGGCCCTGCGGCACATGGGCGATGCCGAGACGGACGATGTTTTCGGTGGAGCGGCCGGTGAGCGGCGCGCCGTCGAATTCGATCGCGCCGGTCGAGCGCACCATGTTGCAGATCGCGCGCAGGGTGGTGGTTTTGCCGGCGCCGTTGGCCCCGAGCAGCGTGGTCAGGCTTCCTTCATTGAGGGCGAACTCGAGACCGTGAAGCGCCTGGACCTGACCGTAATAGGCTCTGAGATCCTTGACGTTGAGCATCGCGGTCATTGGTCCTTGCTCCCCAGATAGGCTTTGATGACATCCGGGTCGGACTGCACCTGGGCCGGCGTTCCCTCGGCGAGCTTGCGGCCGAAATTCAGCGCGACCACATGGTCGGCGATCGACATCACCAGGCCCATATGATGCTCGACCAGCAGGATGGTCACGTTGCGCTCGTCGCGAATCCGGCGGATCAGATCGCCGAGCACGTGGACTTCCTCGTGGTTGAGACCGCCGGCGGGTTCGTCGAGCAGCAGGATCTTCGGATCGGCCGCCAGTGCGCGCGCGAGCTCCACGCGTTTCTGGGTGCCGAACGGCAGGCCGGAAACCGTGACATGCGCGACGTCGTCGAGGTGGAGATAGCTGATGATCTCATGGACGCGCTTGTTGAGTTCGGCCTCGCCGCGGCGGACCCAGGGCAGCTTCAGCGAGTCGCTGATGATGTCGCTATTGGTACGGGCATGGGTGCCGACCCGAACGTTGTCGAGCACCGAGAGATTGGGAAAAAGTGCTACGTTCTGGAAGGTGCGGCCAATGCCGATTTCGGCGATCCGGTGCGGCGGGCGCGTCAGGATGCTCGCCCCTTCCATCAGGATGTCGCCGGTGCTCGGCTGGTAGAGCCTGGAGAGGCAATTGAACAGCGTTGTCTTGCCGGCGCCGTTCGGCCCGATCAGGCCGAGGATTTGGCCCTGATGCATGTCGAAGGACACGCCATTCAAAGCGATGATACCGCCGAACACGACGCTGACATCGCGAACCGCAAGCAGGGGATCCTGTCCCTGCGCGAGTTGTGCCTGCGTCATCTCGCCTCGCCCACATGACTCGGGCCGGAATGACCGCGCGAACTTGTTCGCCGGTCACGACGATGAAGGCTACCTGATCCCCTCGACCACACGTGCAACTTTCCCTCCTGCTTTCAGCTTTTTGCTTTGTTCTTTTTTTGATTGCGGCGCTGCGCCGCCCAAGGCCGCTTCGATGTTCCTTACCATCGCCACGAGGCGAGGTCCAATATCGTTGCGGAGCCGATCTTCCGTGAAGCGGAATGCGGGTGCGCCGCAATTAAAGGCGTAAGGACCGGTTCCGTCGTTAAGCTTTAACCCCACGCCGACGGCATGGATATCGTCATGCCATTCACCGGCCGAGATCGCGAAACCGAGTTTTTCCACCGTTTCGCCGGCGCGTTCGATGCCATCGCGCATCCGCGGCCAGCGGCTGCCGTAGTGCTCGCGCAGTTCGCGCAATAGTGTGCCGCGCTCATCCTCCGGCAGCGCCCAAATATAGGCGCGTCCCATCGCGGTGGTAGCAATCGGGACTCGCGAACCGACGTCCAGTTGAACACCCAGCGTTTGACCGCGGCTCTGGCCGAAGTAAATCATGCTGAGACGATCGCGGCCGCCGACGGCGACCGCGCCGCCGGTCTCGCGCATGACTTCCTCGCGGAAAGGTTCGGACAAATGCCGAACGCCGAGATTCGCCAGGGCGGCATACCCGAGTGACAAGGCCGACGGCGCCAACTGATACTTCTCGAACCGCGGAACGGGTGTAAGATAGCCCAGCTTGGTCAAAGTATAGGTCAGCCTCGAAACGGTCGGCTTTGGCAAGTTGGTACGGGCCGCGATCTCTTGATTGCCAAGAAGCCCGTCGTTGGGACGGAATGCGCGCAACACATCAAGGCCGCGGGAAAGCGCGACGACGAAGCTGCGATCGGTCGCTACTTTCTTGCCTGGACGTTTCATTGCTGCTGCTGTGCGGACCTCGTTGACAAGGGACGTGCTTCAAAATAACCCTCCGTGTCAAGATGTGGAATTAAATTCCGCAGTGCGAAATTGATTAAGAACAAGCTGCAAGGGAGAGTCTCGTGAACGAAGTGGTCAAGCTCGAACGTTATGACGTCGTCGCCATCGTCACGGTCAACAGCCCGCCGGTGAATGCGCTGAGCGCCGCCGTCCGCGGCGGTATTTTCGAATGCATCAAAAGCGCCATCGCCGATCCCGAAGTGAAGGCGATCGTCCTGACCTGCGCCGGCCGCACCTTCATCGCCGGCGCCGACATCACCGAATTCGGCAAACCGCCGAAGCCGCCGGGTCTCCACGAGGTGCTGACCGCGATGGAGAACTCGCCGAAGCCGATCATTGCCGCCATTCACGGCACCGCACTCGGCGGCGGTCTTGAGGTCGCGCTCGCCTGCCATTTCCGCGTGGCGACAAGGGACGCAAGACTCGGCCTGCCCGAGGTGAAGCTCGGCCTGCTGCCGGGTGCCGGCGGTACCCAGCGCCTGCCGCGCGCGGTCGGTCCGGAACTCGCGGTCAAGATGATCGTCGGCGGCGATCCGATCGGCGCAGCGGAGGCGCTCAAGAACGGCCTGATCGAGGAAATCGTCGAAGAGCCCGCCGCCGGTGGCGAGGCCTTTGCCCGCAAGGTGCTGGCGGAGAAACGCCCCTTGCGCAAGCTGCGCGACGACGACAGCAAGCTGGTAGCGGCCAAAGCCGACCGCTCGATCTTCACCAACGCGGTTGCAGCCCTCACCAAGAAGGCGCGCGGGCTGGAAGCCCCGTTTGCCGCCGCCGATGCGGTGGGCGCCGCCATCGATCTGCCGTTCGATGAAGGCTTGAAGAAGGAGCGCGAGGGCTTCCTCAAGCTCGTGTCCAGCGATCAGTCGAAGGCGCAGCGTTACGCCTTCTTCTCCGAGCGCGAGGCGGCCAAGGTCGCGGGCGTTCCCGACGGTACCAAGCCGCGCAATGTCGAGCGCGTCGCCATCATCGGCGCCGGCACCATGGGCGGCGGCATCGCGATGTCGTTTGCCAATGCCGGTATTCCGGTGACCCTGATCGAGACCGGCGAGGAGCAGCTCAAGCGCGGCATGGGCGTGATGCAGAAGAACTACGAAGCGACCGCCGCGCGCGGCGGCATTCCCGCGGACGCGCCCGCCAAGCGCATGGGCCTGATCAACGGCGTGGTCGGCTTAGAGAACGTCAAGGACGCTGACCTGGTCATCGAAGCTGTCTTCGAGACCATGGCGATCAAGAAAGAAGTGTTCGAGAAGCTCGATCAATACGCCAAGCCCGGCGCGGTTCTCGCCAGCAATACGTCCTATCTCAACATCGATGAAATCGCGAAGGTGACAAAACGTCCGCAGGACGTGCTCGGCATGCACTTCTTCAGCCCGGCCAATGTGATGAAGCTGTGCGAGATCGTGCGCGCGGAAAAGACCGCGCCGGACGCGCTGACGACCGCGGTCGCGGTGGCGCGCCGCATCGCCAAGGTGCCTGCCGTGGTCGGCGTCTGTGACGGCTTCGTCGGCAACCGCATGCTGGCGCAGCGCGGCAAGCAGGCGGAGAAAATGCTGTTCGAAGGCGCGCTGCCGCAGCAGGTCGATGCGGTGGTGACCAAGTTCGGCATGCCGATGGGTCCGTTCGCAATGGGCGATCTCGCCGGCCTCGATATCGGCTGGCGCTCGCGCAAGGATCGCGGCATCAAGTCGGAAATCGCCGACGCCTTGTGCGAAGCCGGACGCTTCGGCCAGAAGACCGGCAAGGGCTACTACAAATATGAAGGCGGCTCGCGCGCGCCGCTGCCCGATCCCGAAGTCGAGAAGCTGATCGACGAGACCTTGCAGCGGCTCGGGCGCAAGCGCCGCGTCGTCAGCGACGACGAAATTCTCGAGCGCATGATGTATCCGATGATCAACGAGGGTGCGCGGATCCTCGAGGAAAAGATCGCGGCGCGTCCGAGCGATATCGATGTGATCTGGCTCTATGGTTATGGCTGGCCGATCTATCGCGGCGGTCCGATGTTCTATGCCGACCAGGTCGGCCTCAAGCACATCGCCGACCGCCTGTCGTTCTATGCCAAGGAGACCAACGATCCCTCACTCGAGCCGGCGCCGCTGCTCAAGCAGCTGGCGGCCGAAGGCAAGACGTTTGCGTCGCTGGCGGCGACGGCGAAAGCGGCTTGATGGTTGTTAGCAGCACGATGCGTGCTCCCCTCCCCCTTGCGGGGAGGGGTCGGGGGTGGGGGTCCGCGGGCCGCAGCGCTTGTGGCTTACCCCCCACCCTGACCCTCCCCCGCAAGGGGGGAGGGAACGGAAACGCCGTGCTCCCCTCACAATGCTCCGAGCACCCATGACCCACCCCGGCGAACAATTCTATCCGGAAGGGGTCCATTGGGACGATCCGATCGCGCGCGGGACGTTGCCTGATCTGCTGTCGAAAGCTGCGACCGAATACGGCGCGCGGCCGGCGATCGAATTTCGCGACCGTCCGATCAGCTATACCGAGCTGGAAGCGATGGTCGAAGTTGCGGCCTCGGCGTTCCTGCGCGCCGGCTATGGCAGCGACCATTCGGTGGCGCTGTTCCTCGGCAATTCGCCGGATCATCCGGTGAACTTCTTCGGCGCGCTGAAGGCCGGCGCGCGCGTCGTGCATCTTTCCCCACTCGACGGCGAACGCGCGCTCTCGCATAAGCTAAGCGACAGCGGCGCGCGCATTCTCGTCACCAGCAATCTCGCAGCGCTGTTGCCGATGGCGCTGAAATTCCTCGACAAGGGCCTGCTCGACCGCCTGATCGTCTGCGAAGACGATCATTGGGGCGCGGCCGGCAATCCGCAGACGCCGATTCCGGACAAGCCTGACATCGTCAGGTTCAGGACATTCGTGCAGGGCGCATCGAGGCCGGCGCGGTGGCCGCAGATCAACGCCGACGACGTTGCGTTGCTGCAATATACCGGCGGCACCACCGGACTGCCGAAGGGCGCCATGCTCAGCCATGGCAATCTGACCTCGGCGGTGTCGATCTATGATGTCTGGGGCAAGGCGGCGCAGGCCAAACGCGATGCCGTCGAGCGGGTGATCTGCGTGCTGCCGCTGTTTCACATCTACGCGCTGACGGTGATCCTGCTACGCAGTCTTGAGCGCGGCGATCTGATCTCGCTGCACCAGCGCTTCGATGTCGAGGCCGTGATGCGCGACATCGAGGTCAAGCGGGCCACCGCGTTTCCCGGCGTGCCGACGATGTGGATCGCGATTGCCAGTCTTCCCGATCTCGAGAGCCGCGATCTGTCGTCGCTAGTCAGTTGCGGATCGGGCGGCGCCCCGCTGCCGGTCGAGGTCGCCAGGATTTTCGAGCGCAAGACCAATATGAAGCTGAAGAGCGGCTGGGGCATGACCGAGACCTGTTCGCCCGGCACCGGTCATCCCCATGAGGGACCGGAAAAGCCGGGCTCGATCGGGCTGATGCTGCCGGGCATCGAAATGGACGTCGTCGCGCTCGATGATCCCAGAAAAGCCTTGCCGCCGGGCGAAGTCGGCGAAATCCGCATCAAGGGGCCGAACGTCACCAAAGGCTACTGGAACCGGCCGCAGGAAACCGCGGAGGCTTTCGTCGGCGATCGTTTCCTGACCGGCGACATCGGCTACATGGACAAGGACGGCTATTTCTTTCTGGTCGACCGCAAGAAGGATATGATCATCTCCGGCGGCTTCAACGTCTATCCGCAAATGATCGAGCAGGCGATCTATGAACACCCCGCGGTGCAGGAAGTGATCGTGATCGGCATACCGGACGAGTACCGCGGCGAGGCGGCGAAGGCTTTTGTCAAACTGCGCAACGGCGCCATGCCATTCACGCTGGACGAGCTCAAGGCATTCCTCATCGGCAAGCTCGGCAAGCACGAGATTCCCGCGGCACTCGATTTCGTCGATGACCTGCCGCGGACGTCGGTCGGCAAGCTTTCGCGCCACGAATTGCGCAATCAACTGCCTGCACAACCCAAGCAACAACATCTCGCATCGGGAGGCCGTGCGTGACTGATGCCCTTGTCTCTATTCGAGATCGTTCAGTAAAGGAAAGATCGTCATTCCCCGATGTGCAATTGCACATCGTGGATGCGCCGCTTGGCGCAGGCCCGGAATCCATACTCCCTGTCGTGGTTATGGATTCCGGGCTCGCGCTTCGCGCGCCCCGGAATGACGGCTTTGATTTTGTTAGCCGATCACTCTAATTCCCTCACAGGAGGATCCAATGGATCTCAGCTTCAGCAAGGAAGAAGTGGCGTTTCGTGACGAAGTGCGGACTTTCTTCAAGGAGAACGTACCGTCAGCGACGCGCCAGAAACTGCAGGAGGGCCGTCATCTCTCCAAGCAGGAGATGATCGATTGGTGGCGCATCTTGAACAAGAAGGGCTGGGGCGTGTCGCACTGGCCGAAGGAATATGGCGGCACCGGCTGGAGCTCGGTGCAGCATTACATCTTCAACGAGGAACTGCAGATGGCGCCGGCGCCGTCGCCGCTCGCCTTCGGCGTCAGCATGGTCGGCCCCGTCATCTACACCTTCGGCAACGAGGCGCAGAAGAAGCACTATCTGCCGCGCATCGCCAATGTCGATGACTGGTGGTGCCAGGGTTTCTCGGAGCCCGGCTCCGGCTCCGATCTCGCCTCGCTCAAGACCAAGGCCGAGCGTAAGGGCGATGTCTACCTCGTCAACGGCCAGAAAACCTGGACCACGCTGGCGCAGCACGCCGACTGGATCTTCTGCCTGTGCCGCACCGATCCCGCCGCCAAGAAACAGTCGGGCATCTCGTTCATCCTGATCGACATGAAGTCGAAGGGCATCACGGTGCGTCCGATCCAGACCATCGACGGCGGCCGCGAAGTCAACGAGGTGTTCCTCGATGACGTCCAGGTGCCGGTCGCCAATCTGGTTGGCGAGGAAAACAAGGGCTGGGATTACGCCAAATTCCTGCTCGGCAATGAGCGCACCGGCATCGCGCGGGTCGGCGTTTCCAAGGAGCGGATCCGCCGCATCCGGGAATTGGCGGCGAAGGTGGAGTCCGGCGGCAAGCCGGTGCTGGAGGATCAGGGTTTTCGCGAGAAGCTCGCCGCGGTCGAGATCGAGCTGAAGGCGCTCGAACTGACGCAGCTTCGTGTCGTCGCCGACGAAAACAAGCACGGCAAGGGCAAGCCCAATCCGGCGTCCTCGGTGTTGAAGATCAAGGGTTCGGAAATCCAGCAGACCACCACCGAACTGTTGATGGAGGTGATCGGCCCGTTCGCCGCCCCCTTCGACGAGCATGGCGACGACGGCAGCAACGAGGCGATGGACTGGACCGCGCAGATCGCGCCGAGCTATTTCAACAACCGCAAGGTCTCGATCTACGGCGGCTCCAACGAGATCCAGCGCAACATCATCACCAAGGCCGTGCTGGGGTTGTGATTGGCGCAACGACGCGGCCACACGCTTTGTCGTCATGGCCGGGCAAAAGCGCGAAGCGCGTCTTCGCGCTAGATGACCCGGCCATCCACGCCTTGACGCAAAGTAAGTAAGACGTGGATGCCCGGGACAAGCCCGGGCATGACGAAAGAAATTTGGATAGCCGGAGAAAGTAAAATGGATTTTGATTTGTCCGAGGAGCAGCGGCTTCTCAAGGAAAGCGTCGACGGCCTGCTGAGCAGCTCCTACGACTTCGATGCGCGCAAGAAATATGCGGCGGAGAAGGGCGGCTGGAGCAAGAGCGCCTGGAGCAAGCTCGCCGAGCAGGGCCTGCTGGGTCTGCCGTTCTCGGAGGACGATGGCGGCTTCGGCGCCGGCCCGATCGAGACCATGATCGTGATGGAGGCGCTGGGCAAGGCGCTGGTGCTGGAGCCTTATCTCGCGACCGTCGTGATCGGCGGCGGCTTCCTGCGCCGCGACGGCTCGGCGGAGCAAAAGGCAAAGTACATCCCTGGCATCATCGACGGCAGCAAGACCTTTGGCTTCGCGCAGCTCGAGAAGAATTCGCGCTACGATCTGCAGGATGTCTCGGCCACGGCCAAGAAGAAGGGCGCAGGCTGGGTCATCGACGGCGAAAAATTCGTGGTGCTCAACGGCGAGACCGCCGACACCTTGATCGTGGCCGCGCGCACCAAGGGCGGCCGGCGCGACGCCGGCGGCATCGGCGTGTTTCTGGTGCCCGGCGACGCCAAGGGCATCGCGAAAAAGGGCTATCCGACCCAGGACGGCCTGCATGCGGCCGACATCACCTTCACCGGCGTCGAGGTCGGCGCCGATGCCGCAATCGGCGATCCCGAGAACGCATTGCCGCTGATCGAGCGCGTGGTCGACGACGCCCGCATTGCGATGTGCGCCGAAGCCGTCGGCATCATGGATGAATCGCTGAAATCCACCGTCGAGTACCTGAAGACCCGCACGCAATTCGGCGTGCCGATCGGCAGCTTCCAGACCCTGCAGCACCGCGCCGCCGATATGTTCGTCGCCGTCGAGCAGGCCCGCAGCATGTCGATGTTCGCGACCATGGCTTCCGATTTCGACGACGCCAAGGAGCGCGCGACCGCTGTCGCCGCGGCCAAGGTGCAGATCGGCAAATCGCTGAAATTCGTCGGCCAGCAGTCGATCCAGCTGCATGGCGGCATCGGCATGACCATGGAGGCCAAGATCGGCCATTACTTCAAGCGGCTGACCATGATCGAGAACACCTTTGGTGACACCGACTATCACCTGCGCCGCGTCACCAGCAGCGGCGGGTTGATTTAGTCATCATCACTTGTCATCACGGGGCTCGCATTTAGTCCCGTCATTCCGGGGCGATGCGAAGCATCGAACCCGGAATCTCGAGATTCCCCGATGTGCAATTGCACATCTGAGGTCTGGTCCTTCGGACCATCCCGGAATGACGGAATCGATTAGGTCCGCCAAGCGGCGCATCCCGGAATGACGAAAGGAATTTTTTCGTGAAAAACACCCCGTTCGATCTCACCGGCAAGGTCGCCGTCGTCACCGGTTCGAGTCGCGGCATCGGCCGTTCGTCGGCCGAACTGCTGGCCAGGCTTGGCGCCAGGGTGGTGATCTCCAGCCGCAAGGCCGATGCCTGCAAGGAGGTTGCCGACGGCATCAACAAGGCGGGCGGCGATGCCCATGTCATCGCCTGCAACATCTCGCGCCGCGAGGAAGTCGAGGCGCTGATCGCGGGCACCGTCAAACACTACGGCAAGATCGACATCCTGGTCTGCAACGCGGCGGTTAATCCCTATTACGGCCCGCTGCTCGACATCACGGACGAAGCCTTCGACAAGATCATGGGCTCGAACGTCAAGAGCAACATCTGGCTGTGCGCGCTGGCGATCCCGCAGATGGCGGAGCGCGGCAACGGTTCGGTGGTGATCATCTCATCGATCGGCGGCTTGCGCGGCTCCACCGTGATCGGCGCCTACGGAATCTCCAAGGCGGCGGATTTTTCGTTGTGTCGCAGTCTCGCCGGCGAATGGGGACCGAAGGGCGTGCGGGTCAATTGCGTCGCGCCCGGCCTCGTCAAGACCGATTTTGCGAAAGCGTTGTGGGAGGACGAGGAGCGTCTGAAGCGCCGCTGCGCCACCACGCCGCTGCGACGGATCGGCGAGCCCGACGAGATCGCGGGTGCTGTGGCCTATCTCGGCTCCGATGCCTCGAGCTTCATGACCGGCCAGACCATCGTGGTCGACGGCGGCGTCACCACGGCGTCGGCGTGATCGTATGTCGTCATTGCCGGGCTTGACCCGGCAATCCATCTGAAAAATGCATTTCGCGAAGATTGATGGATGCCCGGGTCATCTAGCGCGAAGACGCGCTTCGCGCTTTTGCCCGGGCATGACGTCTGCATATTGACGAACCATCCCCAATCCGCTTGCCTTGGCCCAACACCACCCAACAAACACCCCGGGAAGCAACGCCATGTCCCATGTGCTGGCCATCGATCAGGGCACCACGTCCTCGCGCGCCATCGTGTTTCGCGCCGACATCTCCATCGCCGCGTCGGCGCAGCAGGAATTCCCGCAGCATTTTCCGGCGTCGGGCTGGGTCGAGCACGAGCCGGAGGACATCTGGACCTCCACCGTCGCCACCTGCCGCGCGGCACTAAAGAAAGCCGGCGTCGGGCCCAAGGACATCGCCGCCATCGGCATCACCAACCAGCGTGAAACCACCGTGGTGTGGGACCGCGCCACCGGCCAGGCGGTGCATCGCGCCATCGTCTGGCAGGACCGCCGCACCGCCGATGTCTGCGCCAGACTGAAAGCCGAAGGCCACGAGCCCGCAATCTCGGCCAAAACCGGCCTGATCATCGATCCGTATTTTTCCGGCACCAAGGTGGCCTGGATTCTCGACCACGTTCCCGGCGCGCGCGAGCGCGCTGACCGTGGCGAGCTGATGTTCGGCACCATCGATTGCTATCTGCTGTGGCGGCTCACCGGCGGCAAGGTGCATGCGACCGACGCCACCAACGCCTCGCGCACGCTGCTGTTCAACATCCACAGCGGGCAATGGGACGACGACCTCCTGAAAATCCTGCGGGTGCCGCGCTCGATGCTGCCCGAGGTGAAGGATTCCTCCGCCAATTTCGGCGACAGCGTGCCGGATCTGTTCGGCGGCGCGATCGCGATCGCGGGCATCGCCGGCGACCAGCAGGCCGCCACCATCGGGCAGGCCTGTTTCTCGCCCGGCATGATCAAATCGACCTACGGCACCGGCTGCTTTGCCCTGCTCAACACCGGCACCACGCCGGTTGCCTCCAAGAACAAGCTGCTCACCACGATCGCCTATCAGCTCAAGGGGCAGCGGACCTACGCGCTCGAAGGCTCGATCTTCGTCGCGGGCTCGGCGGTGCAATGGCTGCGCGACGGGCTCGGCATCATCAAGCACGCCAGCGAGACCGGCCCGCTCGCCGACAACTCCGACTCGATGCAGAGCGTTTATCTGGTGCCGGCCTTCGTCGGCTTAGGGGCGCCATACTGGAATCCGCGCGTGCGCGGCGCGCTGTTCGGGCTGACCCGCAACACCGGTCCCGCCGAACTCGCGCATGCCGCGCTGGAGAGCGTCTGCTACCAGACCTTTGATTTGTGGGCCGCGATGCGCGCCGACTGGCCCGACGCCAAGGGCGCCAAGACAGTGCTGCGCGTCGATGGCGGCATGACCGCATCCGACTGGACCATGCAACGCCTCGCCGACCTGCTCGACGCGCCGGTCGATCGCCCGATGATCCAGGAAACCACAGCGCTGGGCGCTGCCTATCTCGCGGGGCTAGCGGCCGGCGTCTATCCCGAGCCTTCAAAGTTCGCCGACAACTGGCGCCTCGAACATCGCTTCAAGCCGGCCATGAGCCAGGCGACGCGCGAACGGAAATTGGCTGGATGGGCGAGGGCGGTGAAAGGGTTGCTGGCGAGCGACGAGGGGGAGGGCTAGTATTTCCCGGTAGTCATGCCGGCGCGCTTTCCTTTCGTCATTCCGGGACGCGCCGCTTGGCGCGGGCCCGGAATCCATACTCCCGGTGTCAGTTTGAAATGCCAGGATAGAGATCAACCCACCCCGGATTCTCTTCTTCAATCAAACGAATCTTCCAGTCGCGCCGCCATTTCTTGAGTTCTTTTTCGCGAGTGATGGCAGTTGCAACATCAAATCTCGAACCACACCACTTTGTCGACGCCGCATCGCGTCGTAAAACCATCGATGGCCTTTGTTCGATGTTCGTAGCCGCGCCGCACGATGTCCTTCGTCACGCCGAGATAGAGCGTGCCGTGTTTCCTGCTCGCAAGGAGATAGACGTAGTATGCCATCTCGAATACTGGGCTTATGGATTCCGGGCTCGCTCGCTTTGCTCGCGCCCCGGAATGACAAACGGTGGGGCCGTGGAGCAGATTAGCAAAGCTTAATCCAAGTTCTAACCCTCAAAATTCACTGCTGTGGTGTTGGCGCCGCAGAGCAGCACCGCAACTCGTTCTCCCGGCGATGGCCGGTAACGGCCGGTGAGCAATGCGGCGAACGCCGCCGCGCCGCCGGGCTCAGTGACCAGGCGCAGTCCGGACCAGAGTGCTGATTGCGCCTCGCGTATGGCGTCGTCGCTGACCAGCACGACTTCCGCGACATGGGTGCGCGCGATGGAGAACATGAGCTCGCCGACCCGCCGCGGCGCGAGGCTGTCCGCGGCGATGCCGCCCGCGGGCGCATCCACCGGCATGCCGGCCGCGAAGGCGGCGTGCAATGTCGGCGCTTGTTCCGGCTCCACGGCAATGATTTTGATGCCGCCGTCATACCAGGCGGCGATGCCGCCGATCAGTCCGCCGCCGCCGACCGCGACCAGCAATGTGTCGATATCAGGCGCGTCCTCTTCCAATTCCATCCCGACCGTTCCCTGGCCCAGCAGGGTCTCGGCCTGGTCGAAGGCGTGAACCGGCATGGCGCCGGTTTGCGCCACATGGGCTTCGCTGGCCGCCAGCGCCTCGGCATAGCGCGTGCCCGCGATAACCAGGTGCGCGCCATAACCGCGGATGCGCTCGGCCTTGGCCGGCGAGGTGATGTCCGGCACGAAAATAGTAGCGGGCACGCCCAGACGTTGAGCGGCATAGGCGACCGCCACCCCATGGTTGCCGCCGGAGGCCGCGACCACGCCGGCCGCCGGCACTTCGCGCAACAGCAGGTTGGCAAAGGCGCCGCGTGCCTTGAACGAACCGGAATGCTGCAGCATTTCCAGTTTGAACGTCAGCGGCCCCGCCGGCAGGCCGAAGTCGGACATATCCGCCTCGACCAGCGGCGTTCGCCGGATAAAGCGGCGGATCGCGGTGGCGGTGGCTGCAATGCGTTCGCGCGTGATCGGGGCGGTCTGATCCATCGTGTGGTCTTTCAATGTCCGCTACGTTCCGGGCTCGCCTTGTTGGTGCCCCGGAATGACGGCAAGGTTTTGGCCTGCACCTGCCAGATCTCTGGCAAGCGGAGATCATATCCGTCCAACCTATCAAGGGACCTCGCACACAATGATCCTGATCGGCCAGTATGATTCTCCGTTCACCCGGCGCGTGGCGATTGCGCTCAAGCTTTACGGCCTCGCCTTCGAGCATCGGCCGTGGTCGACCTTTGGCGACGCGGACAAGATCGCGCCGTTCAATCCGCTGCGCCGGGTGCCGACACTGGTGTTCGAGGACGGTGAAGTGCTGATCGAGAGTACCGCGATCCTGGATTATCTCGATGAAGTGGTCGGGCCGTCGAAGGCGATGATCGCGGATAGTGGACCGGAGCGCCGCCATGCCTTGAAAATCTGCGCGCTGGCAACCGGGCTCGGCGACAAGGCGGTCAGCCTGATCTACGAGCGCGCGCTGCGCAAGGATCAGCTGAAACTCTGGGTCGAGCGTTGCGAAGCCCAGATCGGCGGCGTGCTCGATGTGCTGGAGTCCGAGCGCGCCGCTACCCCCTCGCCATACTGGTTCGGCACACGCATCGGACATGCCGACATCGCGGTCGCCTGCGTGCTGCGCTTCACTGCCGAAGCGCATCCCCACCTGCTCGCTGCCGCGCGCTATCCGGCGCTGGTCGCGCACGGCGCGCGCTGCGAAGCGCTGCCGCCGTTTCGAGAGATCGTGCAGCCGCTGAGCCCGCCGAGCGGGTGACTTATTCGCGCGACTAACAATGCCGCCGTCATCATCCGCCACCGGGTCGGCGCTACGCGCCGCCCGATGACAGGCTCCAGCGGATGATCCAGTATTCCAGAGCGCCAGTGAATAAATCGCAACGCTGCGGCGTACTGGATACCCCGCTTTCGCGGGGTACGACGGCGGACTTCGGAGCAGCGCAGCGCGCGCCACTACCCCGCCCGCACGGCCTTCTTGCGATAGGCCAGATGCACCGCGCAGTTACAGCCGGGCGGATGCGACGCGATTTCCTCTGGCGCGACATCGTTGGCGGGCACCGCCGATGACGGCGCCAGCGTCGGCATCGCCTCTTTGACGCGGCGATCCTGCGCCGATTGGTCCTGCGCCGGAATGTAATTCAGCACCGGCGCCAGCCAGCGCTCGGTCTCGGCCACGCTCCAGCCTTTGCGCGCGGCATAGTCTTCGACCTGGTCGCGCTCGATCTTGCCGACGCCGAAATAGAAGCTTTCGGGGTGGCTGAAATAAAGCCCCGATACCGACGAGCCCGGCCACATCGCGTAGCTTTCGGTCAGCTTCACGCCGGCGGTGTTTTCGGCATCCAGCAACGTGAACAGCGTCGCCTTCTCGGTGTGATCGGGCTGCGCGGGATAGCCGGGCGCGGGACGAATCCCGGCGTATTGTTCGAGGATGAGTTGATCGGGTGCCAGCGTCTCGTCCGGCGCGTAACCCCAGAATTCCCGGCGCACCCGCGCATGCATCCGCTCGGCGAAGGCTTCCGCCAGGCGATCCGCCAAGGCTTTGCAAAGGATCGACGAGTAATCGTCATTGGCATTTTTAAAACGGTCGGCGACCACGTCCTCGCCGATCCCGGCGGTGACCACGAAGGCGCCGATATAGTCCGGCACGCCGGAGGATGCCGGCGCGATGAAATCCGACAGCGCGGAATTGAAGCGGCCTTCGCGCTTCTCCAGCTGCTGGCGTAGCGTGTGGAAGGTGCCAATGCTAGCGGCGACGATATCGTCGGCATAGACCACGATATCGTCGCCGCTAGCATTGGCCGGCCAGAAGCCGATGGTGGCCTGCGCCTTGAACCAATTCTCCTTGATGATGAGATCAAGCATCTTGCGGGCGTCGTCATAAAGCGAGCGCGCGACTTCGCCCACCTTGGGATCGTCAAGAATGGCGGGGAAACGCCCGGTCAGCTCCCAGGTCTGGAAAAATGGCGTCCAGTCGATGTAGTCGGCAAGCTCGGCAAGATTGTAACCGCCAAAACTCTTGACGCCTAGAAACGCCGGCTTCTTCGGCGGCGTCTTGGCAAAGTCGATGACGCCGGCGTTGGCGCGGGCGTCCGCGAGCTTCAGCCGCTTCTTGTCGGCCTGGGCGCGGAAATGCGCCGCGGAAATTTTCGCGTAGTCGGCACGCACTTCGGCGGCATAGGCCTCGCGCCTCTCCGGCGACAGCAGCGACGAGGCGACGCCGACGGCGCGGCTGGCGTCGTTGACATGCACCACCGGCCCGCGGCGATAGTTCGGGTCGATCTTCACCGCGGTATGGACGCGGCTGGTGGTGGCGCCGCCGATCAGCAGCGGCACGCTCATGCCCCGGCGTTCGAGCTCACCGGCGAGGAAACTCATTTCATCGAGCGAGGGCGTGATCAGGCCGGATAGGCCGATGATATCGGCGCCCTCCGCCTTGGCGGTCTCGATGATTTTCGAGGCCGGCACCATCACGCCGAGATCGATCACCTCGAAATTGTTACACTGCAGCACGATGCCGACGATGTTCTTGCCGATGTCGTGGACGTCGCCCTTGACGGTGGCGAGCACGATCTTGCCGGCGGAACTGCGGCCATCGCCAACGATGCCGTTGGCGAGGTTGCGCGCCTTCTCCTCTTCCATGAACGGCATCAGATAGGCTACCGCCTGTTTCATGACGCGGGCGGATTTCACCACCTGCGGCAGAAACATCTTGCCGTCGCCAAAGAGGTCGCCGACGATATTCATGCCGGCCATCAGCGGGCCTTCGATGACGTTGAGCGGGCGCTCGACGAGCTTGCGGGCGTCTTCGGTGTCGGCCTCGATATATTCGGTGATGCCGTGCACCAGCGCGTGGCTCAGCCGCTTGTCGACCGGCCATTCGCGCCAGGCGAGATCCTGCTCCCGGGTCTGCTTCTCCTTGCCGCGGAATTTTTCCGCCAACGCCAGCAAGCGCTCGGAGGCGCCGGGGTCGCGGTTGAGAATGACGTCTTCGCACACCTGTCGCAGTTCGGGATCGATGTCGTCATAGACGATCATCTGCCCGGCATTGACGATGCCCATGTCCATGCCGGCCTTGATGGCGTGATACAGGAACACCGAATGCATGGCCTCGCGCACCGGCTCGTTGCCGCGGAACGAGAACGACAGATTGGAGACGCCGCCGGAAATATGCGCGTGCGGCAGGTTCTGGCGGATCCAGCGCGTCGCCTCGATGAAATCGACGCCGTAATTGTTGTGCTCCTCGAGCCCGGTAGCGATCGCAAAGATATTCGGATCGAAGATGATATCCTCGGGCGGGAAGTTCAGTTGCCCGACCAGGATGTCATAGGCGCGCTTGCAGATCTCGGTCTTGCGCGCGAACGTATCGGCCTGGCCGACTTCGTCGAACGCCATCACCACCACGGCAGCGCCGTGACGCCGAGCGATCGTCGCCTCGTGAATGAACTTCGCCTCGCCTTCCTTCATCGAGATCGAATTCACCACCGGCTTGCCCTGAACGCATTTCAGGCCGGCTTCGATCACGGTGAATTTCGAGGAGTCGACCATGACAGGCACGCGGGCGATGTCGGGCTCGGCGGCGACGAGATTGAGGAACGTCACCATCGCGGCTTCGGAATCCAGCAGCCCTTCGTCCATGTTGACGTCGATGATCTGGGCGCCGTTCTCGACCTGGTCGCGCGCCACCTGCAACGCGGCGGTGTAATCGCCTGCAGTCACCAGCTTGCGGAATTTGGCGGAGCCGGTGACGTTGGTGCGCTCGCCGACGTTGACGAAGGGGATCGCGGGCGTGAGCTCGAACGGCTCGAGGCCGGAGAGCCTCAAGCGCGGTTCGATTTCGGGAATCGCGCGCGGCCGGTGCGGCGCGACCGCGGCCGCAATCGCCGCGATGTGATCGGGCGTGGTGCCGCAGCAGCCGCCGACGATATTGACGAGGCCGGCGCTTGCGAATTCGCCGATCAGGCGCGCCATATATTCCGGGGTTTCGTCGTACTGGCCGAATTCGTTGGGCAGGCCGGCGTTCGGATAGGCGCACACCAGCGTATCGGCGACGCGGCCGATATCGGCGATATGCGCGCGCAGATCCTCGGCGCCGAGCGCACAGTTGAAGCCGATGGTGATCGGCCTGGCGTGGCGCACCGAATTCCAGAACGCCTCCGGCAATTGCCCCGACAGCAGGCGGCCGGATTTATCGGTGATGGTGCCTGATATCATCACGGGCACGTCCAGCCCACGCGCTTCCGCGATTTCGGCGATCGCATACAGCGCCGCCTTGGCGTTGAGGGTGTCGAAGATGGTTTCCACCAGCAGCAGGTCGGCGCCGCCGTCCAAAAGGCCATTGATCTGTTCGCCATAAGCCGTGCGCAGATCGTCGAAGGTGACGGCGCGGTAACCGGGGCTCGAGACGTCAGGCGAGATCGATGCGGTGCGGTTGGTCGGACCGATCGCGCCGGCGACAAAGCGCGGTCTCCCGTCCTCCGTACTCACGCGTTCCGCCGCGGCACGCGCCAGCTTGGCGCCTTCGCGATTCATCTCATAGGCAATGCCGGAGAGGTCGTAATCGGCCTGCGCGATCGAGGTCGAGGAAAACGTGTTGGTGGCGACGATGTCGGCGCCGGCGCGCAGGTAATCGGCGTGAATGTCCTCGATCGCCTTCGGCTGCGTCAGGATCAACAGATCGTTGTTGCCCCTCAGGTCGCGATGGAAGTCCTTGAAACGTTCGCCGCGAAACGCCGCTTCGTCGTATTCGAGCCCCTGAATCATGGTGCCCATGGCGCCGTCGAGCACCAGGATGCGCTCGCGGGCAGCCGCGAGCAGGGCGGTTCGCTTTTCGGAAACAGGCACGGTCATCGGATCAAGCGGCTTTCTGTGCGCCACTGGGGCGAATGCCCAGCAAATGGCTGATGGCGAACACGAGGTCCGCGCGGTTCATGGTGTAGAAGTGAAAGGTGTCGACGCCGTGCTTGGCGAGTTTCTGCACCTGGCCGGCCGCGACCGTCGCCGCCACCAGTTTGCGGGTGTCGGGATCGTCGTCGAGCCCTTCGAATTTTTCAGCAAGCCATGACGGCACGGTGGTGCCTGCCCGGGTGACAAAGTTGCGGGCCTGCTTGAAGTTGTGCATCGGCATGATGCCGGGCACGATCGGAATGGCGATGCCGCGGGCGCGCACCCGGTCGAGGTAACGAAAATAGAGATCGTTGTCGAAGAACACCTGGGTGATGGCGCGGGTTGCACCGGCATCGACCTTGGCCTTCAGGACATCGATGTCGGCATCGAAGTCGCGGCTTTCCGGATGCTTCTCAGGGTAAGCCGAGACGGAAACCTCGATATCTGCGTGCTGCCGCTTGATGCCGGCCACGAGATCCGCCGAACTGCGATAGCCATCCGGATGCGTGGTGTAGGCGGTGCCGATGCCGCCTGGCGGATCGCCGCGCAGCGCCACGATATGGCGGACGCCGATGTCGTGATAGCGGCCGACGATATCGTCGATCTCGCCGCGCGTCGCGCCAACACAGGTCAGATGCGCGGCCGGCAGAAGCTCGGTTTCCCCCAGGATGCGGGCGATGGTTGAATGGGTGCGCTCGCGGGTCGACCCTCCCGCGCCATAGGTAACGGACACGAAGTTGGGCGTGAGCGGTGCGAGACGCTTGATGGTTTCCCACAGATTACGTTCCATCTCCTCGGTCTTGGGCGGGAAGAACTCGAACGAGATGGCAGGCGACTTTGGCGCGCGGTGCCCTTCGGGCGCGGGGGGCGTAACCTCGGTCATGGCACCACAAACTCCGCTCACTCTGTAGGGGCGTCAGGCTTAGCTGCGGGGTGCTAAAATAGGCCGAACGAGGCCGGCCAAATAGCCCATCTCCAATGGGAAGTTGCCCAATACGGCTGCTAGTTACGTCATTACCACCATGGTTTACACTAGATGGGCAGGATTTGATTTGGGTTCTTGAGCCAAATCGGCCAAATTTTGCTTAGTTTATGGCTTCTTGTTCCATTAACTGCCCTTCCTCGGAGTGGGCCAGTCAGAGTATGGTGCTTGGCATATATATCCGTCCCACCATTTCTTACGAGGAAATTATCATCCCGCGCAGCGACGCGCGCCTGATCTGCGTGCCGGGGGCCTTTGTCGGCCTGCGACGGCGCACTAGGTTAGCGCCATGATTCCTCTCTCGATCCTCGACCTCTCGGTCGTCACCACCGGCACAAAGCCCGCCGCGGCGCTGCGCAACAGCATCGATCTGGCGCGCCACGCCGATGCGCTGGGTTATGTTCGCTACTGGCTGGCCGAGCATCACAACCTCGCCTCGGTGGCGAGCCCGGCGCCCGATCTCATGATTGGGCAGATCGCCGCCGTGACCAGCCGCATCCGGGTCGGCTCCGGCGGCGTGATGCTGCCGAACCATGCGCCGCTGGTCGTGGCCGAGCGCTTCAAGATGCTGGAGGCGCTGTTTCCCGGCCGGATCGATCTCGGGCTTGGCCGCGCGCCGGGCACCGATGGGGCCACCGCGCATGCGCTGCGCAGCCGGCTCGACCGCCGCGAGGGCGACGACTTTCTCGAGCGACTGCATGAACTGACGTTGTGGGAGACCCGCGATTTTCCGCCCGGCCATCCCTACAACAATGTGGTGGCGATGCCCGACGATTCCCCGCTGCCGCCGATCTGGCTGCTCGGCTCCAGCGACTACAGCTCAGAGCTAGCAGCGCAGGTCGGCATGGGTTTCGCGTTCGCGCATCATTTTGCGTCCTATGACGCCGTCGATGCGCTGACCAATTATCGCGCCCGCTTCAAGCCGTCGGGCTGGCGCTCAACGCCGCACGGCATTCTCGCGGTGGCGATCGTTGCCGCCGAGACCGATGCGGAAGCCGAGCGGCTGGCGTCGTCGATGGATCTCAATCGACTGCGCCGCGACCGCGGGCAATACTCGCCGCTGCCCAGTGTCGAGGAGGCGCTGGCCTATCCCTACACGGACGCCGAGCGGGCCTCGATCGCGCGCAATCGTTCACGATTGTTCGTCGGTAGCCCCGCAACGGTTATGACAAAACTGCAGCCGATGATCACGACAAGCCAGGCCGACGAACTGATGATCATCACCGCGGTGTACGATCACGACACGCGCAAGAAATCCTATAGTTTGCTGGCGGACGCGTTCGGGCTGGGGAAGAAGGCAGCGGCGTAACGCTTAGTTCGCCGTCCGGGTTCGACGCTGCGCGTCGCCCCGGAATGACGACCCTCAAATCAATCCAGCGTCTCGCTGAAGGTCGCGCGGAACGGATGGCCGGGATAGACCCCGACAATGCGGAATTCGCGCGAGAAGAATTTTAGTTCCTCCAGCGCGAACGCCAGGTTCTTGTCCTCGGGATGGCCATCGACGTCGGCGTAGAATTGGGTGGCGAAGAAATTGCCGTCGATCATGTAGCTTTCCAGCTTGGTCATGTTGACGCCGTTGGTGGCAAAGCCGCCCATCGCCTTGTAGAGCGCGGCGGGCAGGTTGCGCACCCGGAAAACAAAAGTGGTGACCAGCGGTTCCGATCCCTGCTTGGCCCAGTTCGCTTCGCGCGCCAGCACCACAAAGCGCGTGGTGTTGTGGGTCTCGTCCTCGACATCCTCGGCCAGAACATCGAGGCCATAGATTTCCGCGGCGAGCTTAGAGGCGATCGACGCACACGATGTGTCGCCGCGTTCGGCGACGATGCGCGCGCTTCCTGCGGTATCGCCCGAGACGATCGGCTTGATGCCGAGCTTGCGGATGATGCGGCGGCATTGCCCGAGCGCATGGACGTGGCTCTCCACGGTCTTGATATCGGCAAGCTTCGTGCCGCGCGGCGCCATCAATTGATGATGGATCGGCTGGAACCATTCGCCGACGATGAACAGGCCGGATTGCGGCAGCAGGTGATGGATGTCGGCGACGCGGCCGGCGACCGAGTTCTCGATCGGGATCATGCCGAGGTCGGCCTCGCCCGAGGTGATCGCGGCCAATGCGTCTTCGAATGTCGGGCAGGGCAACGGCTCGGCGTCGGGATAGGCTTCGACGATGGCGATGTGGGAATTCGCGCCCGGCTCGCCCTGGAATGCGATTTTCATGGTTTTGGCCGTTGTTTTGATCATGGCGCGCCTTGTAGCAGCCGCTCAGGCTTTTGCCAGTATGCGCCGGGCAGTTTCGAGGTCGGCCGGCGTATCGACGCCGCGCGGCACCGTGTCCACGATGGCGACGTCGATCCGCATGCCGGCCTCGAGCGCCCGGAGCTGTTCGAGCTTTTCCTGCACCTCCAGCGCGGAAGGGGGCAGCGCAACGAAACGTTCCAGCGCCGCGCGGCGATAGGCATAGAGGCCGATATGATGGTAGCGCGGCCCGTCGCCCCAGGGGGCGGTGGCGCGGGTAAAGTAAAGCGCGCGCAGCCGCCGCGCGCTGATGGGGGAGCCGACCACCTTCACCACGTTGGGATTGGTGCTCTCTTCCTCGGTATGGATTTCGGCCGCCAGCGTCGCGATATCGACGGCGGGGTCGGCAAGCGGGCCGAGCACATCGCGAATGTTGTCGGGCAGGATGGTCGGAAAGTCGCCCTGCAGATTGACCACGATTTCGACCTCGCCCGCAGGGTCGAGCTTGCCCAGCGCCTCGTAACTCCGGTCCGATCCGGAAGGATGATCCGAGCGGGTCATGACGGCCTCGCCGCCGTGAGATTTCACCGCGGCCGCGATCTCAGGTGCGTCGGTGGCGACCGCCACGCGGCCGATTTGCGCGGCCTCGGCCTGGCGCAGGACGTGGACGATCATCGGCAGGCCGGCAATGTCCAAGAGCGGCTTGTCCGGCAGGCGCGTCGAGGCCATGCGGGCGGGAATCAGCACCAGGATGCGGGTGTCGGTCATTAGAATCGGGGCTTGGGAATGAGGTCGGGACCCGGTTGATAACAAGCCGGAAATGATGGGGATTGGCCGGAAGCTCGTGCATTTATACGGGTTGCCAGAGCACGGGCAAACCGATATCTCATCGCTGCCGAGGGTGCGGTGCGAAAGCCTGATTCCTGACGCTCATCCGCGGCCGTTTCGCCGGCCTTAAGTCGACATTCCGGCCTGGAGCCTGATCGAAAATGGACTCCTTCGAACTCAATAAAATTCTCGGCGCCATTCTGGCCACCTGCCTGGTGCTGTTGGTGACGAGCTTCACCGCAGGCGCGATTTTCTCGCCCGCGGTGCCGGAAAAACCGGGTTACGAAATCGCGGTGAAGGAAGTGGCGCATGGCGACGCCAAGGAAGCCGCGGCGGCGCCGTCCGAGCCGATCGAGAAGCTGTTGCAGACCGCGTCGGTCGAGAAGGGCGCCGCGGCGGCGAAGAAATGTGCCGCCTGCCATACCTTCGAAAAGGGCGGCCCCAACCGTGTCGGCCCAAATCTGTTCGGGATCGTCAACGACCATAGAGGCGAAGGACGCGGCGGGTTTAATTTCTCGGCTGCCATGAAGGCCAAAACCGGTACCTGGACCTACGACGACCTCAACAAGTTCATTGCCAATCCGAAGGGCTTTGTGCCGGGCACCGCGATGGGCTTCGCCGGCATCCCCAAGGACAGCGAGCGCGCCGACGTGATCGCCTATCTGCGCACGCTTGCCGATAGCCCGGTTCCGCTGCCGACGGCGTCGAAGTAACGCCTCCGGTTCTGCATGGACTTTCACGTCACCGGCGGCAACGGCCAGGCTTTGCCTGGCCGTTTTCATATGTGAACCTTCGCCCGGCCGTTTTGATATGATCTTGCCCGTGCTATCGAGACGTTTCGTCGCACCGGCGCCGTTCACAAGCAGGTATCATGAGGAAAAAGCAACGTAATCGGTCGAAACCTTGCCTTATATTGCGTCCTCAATAGCACAGCGTAGCAACAGGAATTCTGCATTTGGCAATTACCAGACGACATCTTCTTCGGAGTGGAGCATTTGCCGCCGTCGCGCCGACGCTGGGAATAGCAGTTGGCCTTCCCGCGATTGAGTCGGCCCGTGCGCAGACGGCATCGGGCGAACCGGCCTGGCGGCATGCGCTGTCGCTGTTCGGCGACATCAAATATCCAGCCGACTTCAAGCACTTCGATTATGTCAATCCCGATGCGCCCAAGGGCGGCGTTGCGCGCATGATATCGATCGGCACGTTCGATAATTTCAATCTCGCGGTTGCAGGCGTCAAAGGCTCGATCGCGCCGGCCGCCGCGCTGATTTACGAAACGCTGATGACGAGGTCGCAGGACGAGGTCGCCGCCGAATATGGTTTGCTGGCGGAGGCCGCAGCGCATCCCGACGATTTTGGATGGGTGATCTATCGTCTTCGCAAGGAGGCTCGCTGGCACGACGGCAAGCCGGTGACCCCGGAAGATGTGATTTTCTCGTTCGACGCACTGAAGAAATACAGTCCGATGTACTCCTCGTATTATCGTCATGTTGTGAAGACCGAGAAAACCGGCGAGCGCGACATAAAGTTCACCTTCGACTCTCCGGGAAATCGCGAACTGCCGACCATCGTCGGTGAATTGCCGGTGTTGCCGAAGCATTATTGGGAAGGCACCGACAGCGAAGGCCGCAAGCGCGACATCTCCGCAACCAGCCTTGAGAAGCCGCTGGGCTCCGGCCCCTATCGCATCAAGGAATTTGTTGCGGCACGATCGGTCAAGCTGGAGCGGGTGAAGGATTATTGGGGCGCCAAGGTGCCGGCGCAGGTTGGCCAGAACAATTTTGACGAAATGCGCTTTGAGTTTTTCCGCGACAATCTTGTCGCGCTGGAGGCCTTCAAGGCCGATCAGGCCGACTGGATCACCGAGAATTCGGCCAAGCAATGGGCGACGGCCTATGATTTTCCGGCGATTGCGGAAAAGCGCGTGGTCAAGGAAGAATTCCCGATCAACGATTCCGGCCGGATGCAGGGCTTCGTTCTCAATCTGCGTCGCGATCAGTTCAAGGACGCGCGGCTGCGCCGGGCGTTCAACTACGCCTACGATTTCGAGGAGATGAACAAGCAGCTGTTCTATGGTCAGTACAAGCGCATCAACAGTTACTTCGAGGGAACCGAGCTTGCGTCTTCCGGATTGCCGGAGGGCGAGGAATTGCAGGTTCTCGAGACGGTGCGCGACAAGGTGCCGGCCGAAGTCTTCACGGCGCCCTATGTCAATCCGGTCGGCGGCAATCCGGAGGCGGTGCGCGCCAATCTGCGGGAGAGCGCGAGGCTGTTGAAGGAAGCCGGCTTCGAGGTGCGCGACCGCAAGCTGGTGGATTCCGCGGGCAAACCGGTCACCGTCGAAATTCTGGTTCAGGACCCGTCTGCGGAGCGTATAGCGCTGTTCTACAAGCCGTCGCTGGAACGCATCGGCGTGACGACATCGATCCGCGTCGTTGACGATGCGCAGTATCAGAACCGGCTCCGCAGCTTCGATTTCGATGTAATTATGGATCTATGGGGACAGTCGCTGTCGCCCGGCAACGAGCAGCGAGAATTCTGGGGATCGCAGGCCGCGGATCAGCCCGGCGCGAAAAATACCATCGGCATCAAGAATCCCGCCGTCGATGCACTGATCGACAAGGTGATCTTCGCCAAGGATCGCGGCGCCCTGGTGGCCGCCACCAAGGCGCTCGACCGCGTGCTGCTCTGGAATTTCTACGTGGTGCCGCAATTCACTTACGGCTTTTCGCGCTACGCGCGATGGGACCGCTTCAGTCATGCCGAGCCGATGCCGAAATACGGCCGCTCCGGTTTGCCGTCGCTGTGGTGGTTCGATGCCGACAAGGCCGCCCGGATCGGTAAGCGATCTTGAGCGATTTCCCCCGCATGGCGAAGCTTTCCCGCCGGCATGTGCTCGGTCTTGGGGTCGGCGCGCTGGGTGCGGCGGGGTTTCGTCCTGCGATGGCTGTCGACGCCGGTGGCGAGGCTCATGGGATATCGGTGTTCGGCGATCTGAAATATCCGGCCGACTTCCATCATTTTGACTACGTCAACTTGGCGGCGCCGAAGGGCGGGATGTTCTCCTTCATTCCCTCGGTGCGCGCCTACAACCAGTCGTACCAGACCTTCAACTCGTTCAATGCCTATATCCTGAAGGGCGAAGGCGCGCAGGGCATGGACATGACGTTCTCGCCGCTGATGGTGCGCGCCAATGACGAGCCCGACGCGATGTACGGGTTGGTCGCGAAATCGGTACAGATTTCACCCGACAAGCTGACTTATCGCTTCACGCTGCGGCCGGAGGCGAGGTTTCACGACGGCTCGAAACTGACCGCGCATGATGCCGCCTTCTCGCTGACCGCGCTGAAGACCAAGGGCCATCCCCTGATCGTGGCGCAGATGCGCGACGTGGTGAAGGCGGAAGCGCCCGACGACGCGACGCTGATCGTCACCTTCGCCGAGAAGCGCGCGCGCGACGTGCCGCTCTATGTTGCCGGCCTGCCGATCTTCTCGAAAGCCTATTACGCAACCCGGCCGTTCGATGAATCGACGCTCGATATCCCGCTTGGCTCCGGGCCCTACAAGGTCGGGAAGTTCGAGGTCAATCGCTACGTCGAATTCGAGCGCGTCAAGGATTGGTGGGCCGCCGATCTGCCGGCCAACCGCGGCACCTATAATTTCGACAACGTGCGCTACGAGTTCTACCGCGACCGGGACGTCGCGTTCGAGGGATTTACCGGAAAGAACTATCTCTACCGCGAGGAATTCACCGCCCGGGTGTGGGCGACGCGCTATGATTTTCCGGCCGTCAAGGATGGTCGCGTCAAGCGCGAGATATTGCCCGATGAAACGCCGTCGGGCGCGCAGGGCTGGTTCATCAATACCCGCCGCGAGAAATTCAGGGATCCGCGCGTCCGTGAAGCGCTGATCCAGGCATTCGATTTCGAATGGACCAACAAGACCATCATGTATGGCGCCTATGCGCGCACCCATTCGCCGTTCCAGAATTCGGACATGATGGTGAGCGGGCCGCCGTCGCCGGAAGAGCTTGCGCTGCTCGAGCCGTTTCGCGGCGAGGTGCCGGACGAGGTGTTCGGTATGCCGTTCGTGCCGCCGGTGTCGGACGGATCGGGGCAGGACCGGACGCTGCTGCGCAAGGCCGCGCAATTGCTTAGCGACGCCGGGCTTGTTATCAAAGACGGCAAACGATTGCTGCCGAATGGCGAGGTTTTCAAAGTCGAATTTCTGATCGACGAGCCGTCGATACAGCCGCACCACGCGCCTTATGTCAAGAATCTGGGCACGCTTGGGATCGAAGCAAGCGTGCGGATGGTTGACCCCGTGCAATACCGCGCCCGGCTGGAGGATTTCGATTTCGACATGACCATCCAGCGCTTCAGCATGTCGGCGACGCCGGGTGACGGGATGCGCCCGTTCTTCACCTCGCAGGCGGCGCAAACCAAGGGCTCCTACAATCTGGCCGGGATCTCCAACCCGGCGATCGATGCGCTGATCGAGAAGATCCTCGGCGCCGAGAACCGCGCCGATCTGACGGTCGCGTGCCGCGCCTTCGATCGGGTGTTTCGCGCCGGGCGTTACTGGGTGCCGCAATGGTATCGCACCAATCACCCGATTGCCTATTGGGACCAGTTCGCGCACCCGGAAAAACTCCCGCGTTACGCGCAAGGCACCGGCGCCCCGGATATCTGGTGGTACGACGCCAGCAAGGCGGCGAAGCTGGAGCAGGCGAAATAGCCCATGAGCGCATATATCGCCCGCCGCATTCTCTTGATGATTCCGACGCTGCTCGGAATTCTGTTTGTCTCCTTTGTCGTGGTGCAGTTTGCGCCGGGCGGCCCGGTGGAGCGCGTGCTCGCGCAGCTCAGCGGCGCCGACACCGGAGGCTCGTCGCGGATTTCGGGTTCGTCGGGCGGCGATTTCGGCGCGCGTGCTCCGGTAGGCGCGTCCGCCGATGCGGTCGGCTCGAAATACCGGGGAGCGCAGGGGCTGGATCCGGATTTCGTCAAGAGCCTGGAAAAGCAGTTCGGCTTCGACAAGCCGGCGCCGGAACGCTTCGCGTTGATGGTATGGAATTTCACGCGGTTCGATTTCGGCAAGAGCTATTTTCGCGATGTCAGCGTTCTGCAACTGGTCAAGGAGAAGCTGCCGGTCTCGATGTCGCTGGGGATCTGGATGACCTTGCTGACCTATCTGATCTCGATCCCGCTCGGCATTCGCAAGGCTGTCATGGACGGCTCAAGGTTCGACACCTGGACCTCTGCCGTGATCATCGTCGGATTTGCAATACCGGGATTTCTGTTCGCGATTCTGCTGATCATCCTGTTTGCCGGCGGATCGTTCTTCAACATTTTCCCCCTGCGCGGCCTCACTTCCGACGGCTGGGCGCAATTTCCCTGGTACTGGAAAATCCTGGACTATTTCTGGCACATCACGCTGCCGCTGATCTCGATGGCGCTCGGCGCCTTCGCCACCATGACATTGCTGACCAAGAATTCGTTCCTCGATGAAATCCGCAAGCAATATGTGATGACGGCGCGCGCCAAGGGCTGCAGCGAACGGCAGGTGCTCTACAATCACATCTTCCGCAACGCCATGCTGATCGTCATCGCCGGCTTCCCGAGCGCCTTCATCCACGCGTTCTTCTCGGGCTCGCTGCTGATCGAAACCATCTTCTCGCTCGATGGGCTGGGTCTGCTCGGATTCGAGAGCGTGCTGAATCGCGATTACCCCGTGGTGTTCGGGACGCTGTTCATCTTCTCGCTGGTGGGTCTCGTGGTCAATTTGATCTCCGACCTCGCCTACATGTGGATCGATCCGCGGATCGATTTCGAGGCGCGGGAAGTCTGATGACCATCATCGTGCCGCCGCCGATCGAAACCACCGTGCAGTCGCCGCTCGGCGAAATCGTGCCGATGACGCGCCACCGCTTCAGCCCGTCGCCGCTCAACCGCCGCCGCTGGCTGAATTTCAAATCGAACCGCAGGGGTTACTGGTCGTTCTGGATTTTCCTGATCCTGTTCTTCGTCTCGTTATTTGCCGAGCTGATTGCCAATGATCGCCCGTTCCTGATCAAGTTCGACGGGCATCTGTATTGGCCGGCGTTCATCAGCTATTCCGAAACCACGTTCGGCGGGGATTTCGAGACTGCCGCGGACTATCGCGATCCTTATTTGCGGAAGCTGATCGCAGACAAGGGCGGCACGATCGTCTGGCCGCTGATCCGCTACTCCTACGATACCCACAATCTCGATCTGCCGACGCCCGCGCCATCAAAGCCGACCTGGATGCTGACGGAGGCGCAGTGCAAGGAGGTGGTGCAGAAGAAGGGTCTGCAGAGCTGCCGCGACCTCGAATACAACTGGCTCGGCACCGACGACCAGGGCCGTGACGTGGTGGCGCGCCTGATTTACGGCTTTCGCATTTCGGTGCTGTTCGGCCTCAGCCTGACCATCATCTCGTCGATCATCGGCGTCGCCGCCGGCGGCGTGCAGGGTTATTTCGGCGGCTGGGTCGATCTCGGATTCCAGCGCTTCATCGAGGTCTGGAGTGCCATTCCCTCGCTGTATCTGCTGCTGATCCTGTCATCGGTGCTGGTGCCCGGATTCTTCGTCCTGCTCGGCATTCTGCTGCTGTTCTCATGGGTATCGCTGGTCGGCCTGGTGCGCGCGGAATTTTTGCGCGGGCGCAATTTTGAATACATCATGGCGGCGCGGGCGCTCGGTGTATCCAACGCCGTGATCATGTTCCGGCATCTGCTGCCGAACGCCATGGTCGCGACCATGACGTTCCTGCCGTTCATCGTGTCGTCGTCGGTGATGACGCTGACCGCGCTCGACTTCCTCGGATTCGGATTGCCGCCGGGCTCGCCCTCGCTTGGTGAATTGCTGTCGCAGGGCAAGGCCAATGTGCAGGCGCCGTGGCTCGGCTTCACCGGATTTTTCGCCGTTGCCATCATGCTGTCGCTGCTGATCTTCATCGGCGAAGCCGTGCGCGACGCGTTCGATCCGCGCAAGACCTTCAGGTGAGCCGCATGGATGCCGTCAACCAGCCTCTGCTCGACGTCCGCGACTTGTCGGTGGCGTTTCATCAGCCCAGCGGCACCTCGGTCGCGGTCGATCATATTTCGTTTGAGATCAAGCGTGGCGAGTGCGTGGCGCTGGTCGGAGAATCGGGTTCCGGAAAATCGGTCAGCGCGCTGTCGATCCTGAAGCTGCTGCCCTATCCGACCGCATCGCACCCCTCCGGCAGCATTCGCTTCAAGGGCCGCGAACTGCTGCAACTGTCGGAGCACGAGATTCGCGGCATTCGCGGCAACGACATTTCGATCATCTTCCAGGAACCGATGACGTCGCTCAATCCGCTGCATACGATTGAGTCCCAGATCGGTGAAATCCTGCAGCTTCACAGCGGAATTCGCGGGGCCATGGCGCGGGCGCGAACGCTTGAACTCTTGACCCAGGTCGGCATTCCCGAGCCGGAAACGCGGCTAGCGAGCTATCCGCACCAGTTGTCCGGTGGCCAGCGCCAGCGCGTGATGATCGCGATGGCGCTCGCCAACGAGCCCGATTTGCTGATTGCGGATGAGCCGACCACCGCGCTCGACGTCACCGTGCAGGCGCAGATCCTGACGCTGCTGGCGGAGATTCGCGCCCGGCTCGGCATGAGCCTGTTGTTCATCACCCATGATCTCGGCATCGTCCGCCGCATCGCCGACGTGGTCTGCGTCATGAATGGCGGCAAGATCGTCGAGCAGGGACCGGTGGAAGAGGTTTTCACGGCGCCGAAACATCCCTACACCCGCGACTTACTGGCGGCGGAGCCGAAGCCCGACCCGGCGCCACCGCGGCCCGAATCTGCGGTCGTGATATCGGCCGACGATTTGAAAGTCTGGTTTCCGATCAAGCGCGGTTTGCTGCGCAGCA
>Ga0193726_1000263_pt1 | contig 66491 bp, 58 predicted proteins | sample H2c1metaG_FD_144928 | JGI IMG/M metagenome (GOLD analysis project Ga0193726, IMG submission 144928) | Soil microbial communities from a riparian zone of the East river system, Colorado, United States - H2c1 | ecosystem: Environmental > Terrestrial > Soil > Riparian zone | place: USA: East River... | reverse complement strand
GGCGTAAGTTGGGGACAGACCCCATTTTCTGAACGGAACCTAGCGATGAACCGTGACATAGGAGAAAAATGGGGTCTGTCCCCGGTTTTGATCTAATGAAGGGTCTATCATTGAAATGCCAAAGAAGAACCCCAGACGTATAGGCTTGGCGATCATCGGCGGAGGCCGTGTCGGCCTGTTCCGTGGCGAGGTCGCGGCGCGTCACCCGCAGGTTGACTTTATCGGGCTGGCGGAGTTGAAGCCCGACCGGAGGAAAGAAGTCGGCGACAAGATCCGCGCGGACTTCGTGACCGACGACTACGAGAAACTGCTTGCGCGCCCGGAGGTGACGGCCGCGATCATCGCGACCGACGAGCACCTGCACGTAGCTCCGATTCTCGCCGCGGTGGAGCGCAAGCTGCCTCTCCTGATCGAAAAGCCGCTCGCCACCGGGCTCGCCGATTCTGAGCGCGTCCTGGCCGCCATTCGGAAAGCCGGAGTCGACGCGGTCGTCGGCTATACGCAGCGCTTTCGCCGCCGTTGGCTGGTGGCGAAAGAAAAAGTCCGCACCGGCCAACTCGGCGACGTGACGCTGGTGACTTCGCGGGCCTTCATGAACCGCCTGGTTGCCCTCGACAACTACGAGCGGACCGACGATCCCTCCCAGATCTCGCCGATGGTGATTTCCGGCACGCATGCGCTCGACATCGTGATGTGGATGATGGAAGCGAAGCGCCCGGTGGAAGTCTATGCGCGCTCGGTGGACAAGGTCCTCGGCCCCTTGTGCAAAGGCATAGACGCGACCGCGGGGGTGATCAGCTTCGAGGACGGCAGCCTGTATCACGCGTCGATCTCCTGGGCCCTGCCGAAAGTCTGGCCCGGCGCCGTGTACAGCCTCGACGTGGGCATCGTCGGAACCGAGGGTGTGCTGACCATAGACGACACGCATCGCGACATCGTGCTCGCGACCGAGAGCGCGCAAGGCGAGGGCTACGCGCCGGACACCGGACGACGCGTCGATTTTCTGGGCAGCTATCCGCCGGGAGACATGGCCCTGGGCGAGTTGCGCGGTCCGATGCGCGAAGAGACCGAACAATGGCTGAACCGCCTTGCCGTCGGCGTGCCCACGCAGCACGCGACCGCGGCCGAGGCGCACAACCGGCTGATGCTGACCAAGGCCTTCGATCTTTCGGCGCGCCTCAAGCGTGCCGTGCCGCTTCCGATCGTGGCGGAAGATGAACGGCCCCGCGCGGGATTGCGGGCGGCGAGTTGAGCGCGGAAGGAAATCGGTGAAACGCAAATTCAATACAGGGATCGGGTTCGCGCTGCTGCTGTGTCCCGTGCTCTCGTTCGGACAGGCCGGCTATCCCAGCAAGCCGGTCCGGATGATCATCCCGTTCGCGCCCGGCGGCGCGTCCGACTTCGTCGGCCGCATCATGCAGCCGCGCCTTTCGGAACTGCTCGGCCAGCAGGTCGTGATCGAGAACCGGGGCGGAGCCGCCGGAAGCGTCGGCATGGAGGTCGCAGCCCGCTCGGCCCCGGACGGCTATACCCTCGTTCTGGGCAATGTCGGCTCAACGGCCATCAATCCCGGGGTGTTCACGAATCTGTCGATCAACAACCTCAGGGACTTTGTGGCTGTCACCCAGGTCGTCGATGTTCCGGGCGTGCTTATCGTGCAGACCTCTTTACCGGTGAACAGCGTCAAGGACCTGGTCGCCTACGTGAAGGCGAACCCGGGCAAGCTGAACTATGCCTCACCCGGAAGCGGCAGCCAGAACCGCCTTGAGATGGAGATCCTGAGGACGGTCGAAAAAGGAATGGACATGGTGCACGTGCCCTACAAGGGCGGTGCGGGTCCGGCGGTGACCGGCCTTGTCGCAGGCGAAACGCAGATGATGTTCAGCACCGTCTCCTCGGCCCTGGGTTATATCAAGGGCGGGCGACTCAAGGCGCTGGCCGTCACGAGCACCAGGCGCCTGGACCCCTTGCCGGACGTGCCGACCATGAAGGAGTCCGGCTATCCCGAAGTGGCCTCGGGCTCGTGGCAGGGCGTGCTCGTCCCGACGGGCACACCTCGCGCGGTCGTGGATCGCTTGTTCGAATCGCTGGTGCAGACCATGAAGACGCCCGACGTCGTCGAGCGCCTTGCGAAAGGCGGGGCCGAAGCGGTGACCAGCAGCTCGCCGAAGGCGTTCGCGGACTTCGTGGCGGCGGAAACCCAGCGTTGGGGCAAGGTGGCAAAAGAATCCGGGGCGATCGCTGATTGATGGCGTCGCTCGATATTCCTTTTCTGACGTACGCATAACGGGAGACAAGCGAAATGGCAAATGCGGGAATGGTGGGATTGGACTGGCAACAGCGCATCAACTGGGACCGGCTGCGCAAGTACCGCCTGGAGCGCGCGCGGGCGCGCATGAAGGCGGCGGGGCTGGGCGCGATGTTGCTCATGTACGACGAGAACGTGCGCTACGTGACGAGCACCCTTACTCCCGGCTGGAATCGCCTCAAGCCCGGCCTGCGCTACGCCATGCTGTGCGGCGACGACGCGCCCGTTCTGTTCGAACAAGGCGATATCGGCATGCAGATCGAGCGCCACTCGCCCTGGATCCCGAAAGACCACATCCGCTGGTCCTACGCCTGGATCAAGGGCGCGGCCGGCGCCGCCTCGCTCGCCCAGGTGAAGAAGTTCGCGAACGCGATCAAGCAGGAAATGAAAAAGGCCAACGTCGCGGGGCAGAAGCTCGGCGTCGATTTCGTCGACATCAACATGATCCAGGTCTTCAAGGACGAGAACATCGACTGGACCGACGGCATGACGCCGATGATGGAAGCGCGCGCCATCAAGAACGAGGACGAGCAGGAAGCTCTGCGCATGGTGGGCGCGATCGGCGACGCGGCGCACTGGGAGTTCATGAAGTTCCTGCAGCCCGGCCGCACGGAGAACCAGCTTACCGCGCACATCATGCAGTACCTGTACTCGGTTCCGGGCATGGAGGACGTCGAGGACGTGATCGTGTCCTCGGGCCCCAACACCTGGCCGAACTGGCGCAATTTTTCCGACCGCATCGTCAAGCCCGGCGACATCGTGTTCATGGACCTCGCCGCGCTGACCTGGAACGGCTACAAGTCCTGCTACTACCGTACCTACAGTGCGGGCAAGGAGCCGACCAACGAGCAGAAGGACGTCTACGCGACCGCGCTCAAGTGGCTGTATGACTCGATCAAGGCGGTAAAGGTGGGCGCAACGACGAAGGATATCGCCTCGAAGTGGCCCTCGGCCAAGGAAGCCTGGGGCTATGCGGAGGAGGATCAGGCCGCCGCGAACCTCTGGGGCCATGGCCTCGGCCTCGCGCAATACGATCAGCCCGTGATCTCGCGCATCTGGTCGCTCGATCATCCGATCGAGATCAAGGAAGGCATGGTGTTCGCGCTCGAAACCCAGCACGGCAAGAAATTCGAATGGGGCGTGCGCATCGAGGAGATGCTGATCGTGCACAAGGACAAGATCGAGATCATCTCGAACTTCCCGGTCGAGCAGATCACGGTTGTCGATCCCATGCCGGGTTATTCCACTCTCGCCGGCCGTTGATGGGAGGGCGGCGTCGCATGAGGGATACCGGATGAGCGGGAGCGGAATGCGAACGGCGGTACTTCATGCGCCGCGCAAGCTCGACATCGTCGATCGTTCAAAGCCCGTCGCGGGTCCAGGCGAGGTCGTGATTCGCACCGCCGCGACGGCGGTGTGCCACACCGACCTTTCGATCTATGTAGGAGAACACCCGGGAGTGAAATATCCGGTGGTGATGGGGCACGAATCGACCGGCGTGATCGATTCGCTGGGCGAAGGCGTATCGGCAGTGAAACCGGGACAGCACGTCATCATCAATCCCATCATCACCTGCGGGCACTGCGACTCCTGCCTGCGCGGAGCGGGCAACCTGTGCCGCAATGCGGGCCTCTTCGGGCGCGAGGTCGAAGGCTCGCTCAGCCAGTACGTCAAGCTGCCGTCGCAGTACCTCCACGTCCTGCCTCACCGGTTGCCGCTCGAGCAGGCGACGATCATAGAAACGCTTGCCACGGTGCGTCACGCTCAGAGTCGCGTGGGCGTCTCCACCGGGGAATCGGTGGTGGTGCTGGGTCAGGGCACCGCAGGCCTCTTGCATACACGCCTCGCTGTGCTCACTGGCGCGACGGTGATCGCCGTCTCGCGCACCCGCTGGAAGCTCGATATGGCGGAACGAATGGGCGCGCATCACATCGTCGAAACCTCGGTCGACAAGGCCGTGGAGGAAGTGCGGCGCCTCACCGGCGGTAGAGGCGCCGACGTGGTGATCGACGCCGCGGGAGGCGCGGAGACGCTGCGCGCGGCGATGGACATGCTGCGCCCTGGCGGGCGCTTCGCGGCTTTCGCCGTGAGCCACGAGACCGTGCGCGGCTTCAGCACGTTTCCCCTCTACTTCGGCGAGATCAGCATTATCGGCTCGCGCGCGCTCACGCCCCAGGACATGAATCCGAGCATCCAGCTGATCGCCTCGGGCGCGGTCGACGTCAGCGGATTCATCACGGCCAAGTATCCGCTGACCGATTCGGCGGCGGCATTCGAGGAATACGAACGCAATCCGAGCCGCATCCTGCGGATCGTCATCGATTCCGGGAGCTAAAGACGATGCCGCTGGTTCTTCCCTTGAGCGCACCCGAAGCGGCGGATTCATCGCGCTTCGGCGCAAAGGCGGCGAACCTCGCCGCTCTGGTGCACGCGGGCCTGCCGGTCCCCCCAGGCTTCTGCGTGGACGCGCGGGCCTATCGCATGCAGATAGCTGCGCTGGGGCTGGAAGAGTCGGCGCGCGGAGTTTTTTCCTCGGACGACCGGCCGCGCGCGCGCCGCTGCGCGCTCGACACCAAGCTCGGCCTGATGCAGGGCGCGATCGTGCCCGAGGTGCGGGAGCCTTTGCTCTCCGCGTGGCGAAGCATCGTCGGAGAAGGGCGCCCGGGAGTGGTCCGGTCCTCGGCTCTGGTCGAAGACCGTGCCGGTTCGAGCTTCGCCGGTCAGTTTCAGAGCTATCTCGGGTTGGAAAGCGAGGAAGACTTCCTCACGGCGGTGCGGGCTTGCTGGGCCGCACTATGGTCGACGCGTGTGCTCCGGTATATGGCGACTCACGATCTCGATCCCGCCGACACTGCGATGGGCATCCTGATCCAGCCGCTCGTACCCGCGCTCGCCGCCGGCGGCGGATTGTCGCGCACCGCGAACGGCGAGATGCTGGTCAACGCCGCTCAGGGACTGGGCGCCGCCGTCGCGCAGGGCGAGGTGGTGCCGGACCGCTACGTGCTCGATCGCTCGGGGAGGGTAAAGGAATCGGCGCTCGGCCAGAAGTACCATGCGCTCAGTTGCGCGCACGGCAGACGGGCGTTCTCGCGCACTCTCTTCGGCGCGCCCAGCCTGGACGCCGAGCAGCTCGCCGAGCTTGCGCTGCTGATGCGCAAGTGCGAGGACATCGTCGGGGGGCCGACTGAAATCGAGTGGGCGCGGGACGATACCGGGATCGCTCTGCTGCAGGCGCGGCCGCTCGCCGTTTCGACGGCGTCGGTGCCCGACGAAATCTGGCTGAAGCATCCGGGATTGAACGGGCATCCTTCCGGCATCGGCTGGGGCGAAGGCCGGGCGCGCGTCGTGAATTGCGAATGCGAGCTCGAGCGCGTCGGTCCGGGCGAAGTGCTCGTCACGACGGTCGCCGGACCGGCGCTTTCCGAAATCCTGCCGCACGTTGCGGGCGTGGTGGCGGAGTTGGGCGGGAGCACTTCGCATCTTGCCTCGCTGGCGCGGGAGCGCGGCGTGCCCATGGTGCTCGGCGTGCTCGACGCAACCCGGCGCATTCCCGACGGCTCCATGGTCGCGGTCGACGGCGTCGCGGGCGTCGTCCGGTGGATGTCGTAACCGAAAGGAGAGGCAGTGGCCGGGCGCGCAAAAGTGGTGATCACAGATTACGTCTGGGAATCGCTGGACGTGGAGAAAAAAACCCTCGGAGCGCTGGCCGACCTCGTAGCGCTGAAGACGAAGAAGCCGGAGGAATTTCTTTCGCAGGCCCGGGATTGCGACGCGCTGCTCAATACCTACGCCGGACCGATCACCGCCGAGGTGATGGCGCAGATGCCCAGGTGCAAAATCATCGCTCGCTACGGAATCGGCGTGGACACGATCGATCTGGATGCCGCCACTCAGGCCGGGATCATCGTCACCAATAATCCCACCTACTGCATCGAGGAGGTGGCGGAGCAGACGATGGCGCTGATGCTTTCGTCGGCGCGCAAGATCCCGTTCTACGATCGCATGGTCAGGGCCGGCCGCTGGGAAGTACCCCCGGGCAAGCCGATCTATCGGCTCGCAGGGCGGACCCTCGGCCTGGTCGGCTTCGGCAACATCGCGCGCCAGGTTGCGGTACGCGCGGGGGCCTTCGGATTGAATGTGCTCTACAGCGATCCCTTCGTGAAGGAGGGACAGTTCGATGTTCCGGGAAAAGCCGTCGATCTCGATACGCTGCTGCGCGATTCCGATTTCGTGTCCCTGCATCCGCCGCTCACCCCGCAGACGCGAAAGATGATCGGTGAGGAGGCTTTCGGAAAAATGAAACGGACGGCGGTTTTGATCAACTGCGCGCGCGGGCCGATCGTCGATACCGATGCGTTGGTGCGCGCCCTGGACGCGAAGAAAATCGCCGGTGCCGCGCTCGACACGGTCGATCCCGAGCCGCTGCCCGATCCTCATCCCCTGCGCGGCCGCGACAACGTCATCCTCAATCCGCACGTCGCCTGGTACAGCGAGCAGGCGATGGCGGGACTTCAGGCCGGAGCTCCGGGAGAAGTTCGCCGCGTGCTTTCGGGCGAATGGCCGCTCAATGTGGTGAACCGTGCCGTGCGGGGGAAAAATCGGGCAGGCTTGTAGTACAGTATCCACGCTTAGGAGGAACCCATGACTTTCATACGCTCTCTGTTGCTTACGTTCGCCTGCTTGCTGTGCACGAGCGGCGCTTTCGCTCAGGGGAAGTGGATCAAGCTCGCGCCGTTTCCCGAGCCTTCGGAGGAACTGCTGGGTGCGTCGGCAGGCGGAAAGATGTACGTTTTCTGCGGCCTCGCCCCGGGATGGGTGCCCAAGGCGCTGGTCTACGAATACGATCCTGCCACCGACAAGTGGGCGAAGAGAAAGCCGATGGCACTGCCTTCGCACCATGTCGCCTTCACCGAATACCGCGGAAAAATCTATGCGTTCGGGGGATTCGTTCTGCCGCAATCGGGCCCGGCCGCATGGGTGCCGGTCAACAACGCGTGGGAATACGACCCCGCAACCGACAATTGGAAAGCGCTCGCGCCGATGCCGACGAAGCGCGGCTCGCCGGTCGCGGTGACGGTCGGGGACAGGATGTACGTCATCGGCGGCGCGACCACGCTCCCGGGTTCGACCGCGGTCCACCCGGCGCGTCCGCATTACTCGGTCGGAGCGGTCGAGGAATACGATCCTGCCACCGACACCTGGCGCGCGCGCGCGCCGCTGCCGACGCCTCGCAATCACGCGACGGCCGGCGCGGTGAACGGAAAAATCTACGTGATCGGCGGGCGCGTCGGCGGCGCCTTCGTATCGAGCGGCTCGAGCAACGTTGGCATCGTCGAGGAATACGATCCAGCGGCGGACGCATGGGGAGCGCCGCGCGCGCGCATGCCGAGCGCGCGCAGTGCGATGTCCTCGGGCACCTGGGGCGGAAAGATCTACGTGACCGGCGGCGAGGGCCAGGATTACGTGACGATGTTTACCTTTCGCGCGTTTGAAGCTTACGATCCGGCGACGAACAGCTGGACGGTGCTCCCCAATATGCCCGTTTCACGTCACGGACTCGCGGGCGCGGTGATCGGCAACCGCCTGCACATGGTGAGCGGGGACGTGCAGTCGGCGGGCACCGGGGTGCACGTCGATACCGAAGAGCACGATGCTTTCGAGTTGGACGGCGGCAAGAAATGATCCGTCTCGTTGAACTAGTAGAAGCACTTGCGGGTCAATCCACAGGTGCCGGCTAGCCCGGTAGCGGAGCATGTGGCAGAAGTGACCCATCCCAAGATCCTGTTGCGGCGCGCCTTGAACGGCCAGGAACGGCTTTGGAAAGTCTTGTGGCTGTGGGGCATACCGATGGGTTTCGCTGCGATCGCGCTCGGTGTCTTCGCCGAAATGCTGCGTGATGCCGATTGGGACGGTGCCGGCGCGGGCCTGGATGTGCTCAAGCTTCTTGTCTATCTCACCTGGCTCATCGCAGTGTGGCGCTGCTCGGGCAATGTCGTTAACCGAACCTGGACCGGCGCAGCGCGCATAGCCATGGCGCTCGCTCTGGGCATGGCCGTCTTGACCGTTTGAGGCTTGCGAGAATCCTCGGCGCGGCCATCGCTTCGCTGGGGTTTGCGGCGTCGGCGCTGGCGCTCGAGTACCCGGTAAGACCCGTTCGACTCATCGTTCCGTTTGCGAGCGGCGGCGGAACGGATCTTGTAGCCCGCCTCACCGCCCAGAAACTCAGCGAGCGCTGGGGGCAGCAGTTCGTCGTGGAAAACCGCGCCGGTGCCGGCGGCATCGTCGGCACCGAGATCGCAGCGAAGGCGAAGGCCGACGGTTATACGCTCGTAGTGGTCAGCGGCAGTCACACCATCAACCCGAGTCTCCACAAGCAGTTGCCTTATGACTCGACGCGCGATTTCGCCCCGGTGACCAATCTGGTGTCGGGTCCCGCCCTGATGGTGGTGCATCCTTCGGTGCCGGCTCGCAGCGTCAAAGAGCTCGTCGCGCTCGCGAAGGCGAAGCCCGGCACCCTGAGTTTTGCTTCTTCGGGCAATGGGTCGCCGCCGCATCTCGCGGGCGAGCTCTTCAAATGGATGGCGGGCGTGGACATGATCCATGTGCCCTATAGAGGCAACGGGCCTGCATACGCCGATCTCATGGGCGGCCAGGTCAATCTGATGTTTCCCAATATCGCCTCGTCGCTCCCCTATGTCCGCACCGGCAAGCTGCGTGCCCTCGCTGTAACGAGCAAATGGCGTTCGTCCGTTGCGCCGGAGATTCCCACCATCGCCGAATCCGGACTTCCCGATTACGACTTGAGTTCCTGGTTCGGCTTGCTCGCTCCGGCCGGAACTTCGCCCGAGATCGTGAACCGGCTGCAGCAGGAAATCGCCGGGGTCTACGAGCAGGCCGACGTGCGGGAAAAAATCCTGAGCTTTGGCGTGGAGCCGGTAGCCAACACGCCCGCGGAATTCGCCGCCGAGCTGAAGGCCGAGATGGCGCAGTGGGCAAGGCTGTTCGCCGCGGCGAATATCAAGGCGGAGTGACCCGGGGCGTCAGCTACCTGCTGCACTCCAATCGAGCCATTCGCAAAGGCCTCGGCCCATGATCCATGACTTTTCCTCCGACCCGAGCCAGGGCATCTCTTCGGTGAACATCGTCGCGGCTTCCCTGTAGGAGCACGGCAGGCGCGAAAGATCCGTGCCCCAGAATACGCGTCGGGCGCCAAAGGCATCTATCGCCCTCTTGATGTAGGTATGCAGCCGGCGATACGGATACGTATCGCTGGTGTAGCACGGGAGCGCGCTCGCCTTGACTGCAATATTGGGCCTGCGCGCAAGGGCGAGCAGCTTGTCGAAATCACGAAAGGCTTCTTCGTCCCGCGTTTTAGGCAGCAGTCCAAGATGGTCGATGGTCAAGCGCAGTCCCGGGTGGCGTGCGGCGATTTCATCGGCCAGATGAATGATCGCGTACGGGCAAGTCATCATGACCGGCACGCCTGCGCGCTCCGCCTCGGCCCACACCCAGTCGACCCGACCCTCCGTCAGAAGCGGCTGCAGCGAGGGCCGGTGGAAGGTGAACCGCAGGCCGAGCATGCCCGGCTGCGCGCGCCAGTTCCGGAGAGCCGCACGCGACTCCGGTGCTTCGGGATCCAGGCGCCCCATGACGGAAAACCGGTCGGGATGGGCCCGCGCTGCGGCCAAGACAATATCGTTGCGCTCGCCTTCCCAGGAAGGAGGAACGAGCACGGCACGGTCCACACCGGCAACCGCCATCTCGCGCAGCAAGTCGTCTTTTGTAATGGGCTCGGGGCGATGGGGTTCATGCCGTGCCGGCCAGGGACGTGCGGGTGAACTCGCGGCCCAGATGTGGACCTGCGCATCGACAATCAGGCATTCGGCCACCCGGAGGGACCGTATGAGGGTTTTACTCGATCTTGATTTTGGCCTCGCGCAGGAAGTCTCCCCAGCCCTGGGTTTCTTTGCGCACGAGGTCGGTAAATTGCTGGGGTGATCCTGAAAGCTCGACGGTCATCATCTGCTTGCCGAGGCTTTCCTTGAGCTCGGGTTTTGTGAGCACCGCCGCGACCGCGCCATAGAGCTTGTCGACAACGGGCTTTGGCGTCGCGGCGGGCGCGAACATGCCCTGCCAGGCGTTGGTGCCGATGCCGGCGTAGCCGAGCTCGGCGAGCGTCGGGACGTCCGGCAGTTCGGAGAGGCGCTGAGGCGTGGTGGTGGCGAGCGCTTTCATTTTTCCGGCACGAATCTGCGGAAGGGTCGAGGAAAGATTGATGAATGCGACCTGCGTCTCATCGGCGAGAAGCGACGGCACCATCTTCGCTGCGCCATCCTTGTACGGGATGTGTGTGAGCTGAATCCCGGCGGCTCTCGAGAACTTTTCCATGTCGAGGTGTGGATAGCTGCCGACTCCCGCCGAACCGTAGTTGATCTTTCCGGGGTTTTTCTTCGCCGCGGCGATCAGCTCGGGAATGGAATTGGGAGGGAAAGCAAGGCTCGCAGCGACGATATGCGGGATCTCGACCAGCTTTGCAATGCCCACGAGATCGCGGGAAGGCCTGATACTCAGCTTGTCGGCGAAGGTGTTCTCGTTGATCGTATTGGTGGAGACGTTGCCGACGAACAAGGTGTAGCCGTCGGCAGGCGCTTTCGCCGCCGCCTCGAGCGCGAGGTTGCCGGTCGCTCCGGGGCGGTTTTCCACGATGAAGCTCTGGCCGAGAGATTCGGTGAGCCGGGCCGCGACGATGCGCGCGATGACGTCGGTCGCGCCGCCCGGCGCGTAGGGCACGATGATCTTCACCGGCCGGTTCGGATAGGATTCGGCCGATTGCGCCGCGGCCTGGTGCGGCAGGCCGACGAGGGTGGCGCACAGAATACTTGCCGCGATACGGCCTGAGATTCGAACCATGATCTCTCCTCCAGTTTCTCCAGTTTCTCCTGTTGCCCGGTATCCTGACCGGGTTCGCGACGCAATAGTGTCGCCGCGCGCGCAATATTTTTCTTCGCCATCATAACGCGATCCGGAAGCCGCGGAAATGTTCGGCCGGACAGGGTATTTGCACGGAGCGGGGCGATAAACGCCGTATAATCGGACGAAACGGCGGCATCACTTTCCGCCGGAACCGAATACGGCGGGCCTCCCCGCATTGCAGCCTGGTAAACCTGGTCAGGTCCGGAAGGAAGCAGCCACAGCCAATCGTTGCAAGTGCCGGGGGTAAGGCTCGCCACCCGTTCGGGATTGAGGATGGTGGAACAAGGAAGGCTGCCGCGTTTCAAAACGGCCGAGGCAAGCGGCCCGGACGCGGGTTCCGATTTCCAAATCCTCAATCCCGATTTCACTCCTGCTGCTAAAATTCCCTCATGTCGTACCAAGTTCTTGCCCGCAAGTGGCGTCCGCGCAATTTCGAGTCTCTGGTGGGGCAGGAACACATCGTCAAGGCGCTGCGCCACGCGCTGGATCAGAAACGCCTGCACCATGCGTACCTGTTTTCCGGAACCCGCGGAGTAGGCAAAACCACGCTGGCACGCATTCTCGCCAAATGCCTCAACTGCGAGACGGGCATCAGCTCGAATCCCTGCGGAAAATGTTCAGCCTGCCTGGAAATCGATGCAGGCCGCTTCGTCGATTTGATAGAAGTCGACGCGGCCACCAATACCAAGGTGGACGAGATGCGCCAGCTCCTGGAGAACTCGGTGTACGCGCCGACTCGCGGGCGATTCAAGGTGTACGTCATCGACGAAGTCCATATGCTGTCCACGTCGGCGTTCAACGCGATGCTGAAGACGCTGGAGGAACCGCCGGAGCACATCAAGTTCATCCTCGCGACGACCGATCCCCAGAAGATTCCGGTTACGGTGCTTTCCCGGTGCCTGCAATTCAACCTCAAGCAGATGCCCGCGCAGGCGATCGCGGTTCATCTCGAGAAAATACTTTCGGAGGAAAAGCTCGCAGCCGACGCCGGCGCGCTGAGGCTGCTCGCGGAAGGCGCGCAGGGGAGCATGCGCGATGCCCTGTCCCTTCTCGATCAGGCGATCGCCTACAGCGCCGGAAATCTGACCGAGCAGGCCGTGCGCTCCATGCTCGGCGCGATCGACGATACCTTCCTGTACTCGATCCTCGAGGCGCTCGCGCGGGGCGAAGCAGCTGCGGTGCTCGCGATCGCGGAGGACATGAGGGCCCGCAGCCTTGCGTTCGACCGCGCGCTCCAGGATCTGGGCGTGCTCCTGCATCGCGTCGCTCTCGTCCAGGCGGTGCCGGACGCCGTGGATGCCGCAGGAAGCCTGCGCGAGCGGCTTGCAAGCCTGGCCCGGGCGCTCGGTCCGGAGGAGATCCAGCTCTACTATCAAATAGCGATTCACGGCCGCCAGGACCTTCCGTTTGCACCGGACGAGTTCGCCGGTTTCACGATGGCGCTCCTGCGCATGCTGGCGTTTTCGCCTGGAGCGCGCGATTCCGGCGAATCGGAGCGAGGCGGCTCGACGAAGGCAAAGCAAGCCGAAGCGGTGAAACGGGCGGGCGAAACACAGCCGGCGGCCCAGGGGGCATTCGACGGCGATTGGCCCAAGCTCGCCAACTCGCTGAATCTCGGCGGGGTGGCGAAGCAGCTCGCCCAGGCGAGCGAGCTCGTGAGCTTCGACGGCGAGGTGATCGAGCTTCGCGTGCCGCCGGCTGCGAAGCACCTGGCCGAGAAAAACTTCCAGGACAAGCTCCGGGGGGCGCTGCAAGAGCGCTTCCGCAAACCCGTGCGCTTGACCGTGACCATCAGAGAAACGACCGGTAACACGGCTCGCGATCGCGCGGCGACGGCGATCGGTCAGGATGCGTTCGTTCGCGACCTGGTCGAGAACTTCGACGCGACCATCGTCGAGTCTTCGATCAAGCCGGCACAGGAGACCTCATGATGAAAGCACAGATTGCCGGGCTCATGAAGCAGGCCCAGCAGATGCAGGAAAACATGCGAAAGCTTCAGGACGAGCTTGCCTCGGTGGAGGTGGAGGGCCAGTCGGGCGCGGGCATGGTCAAGGTAACGATGACCTGCAGGCACGACGTCAAGCGCGTGAGCATCGACTCCTCGGTCTTTACCGAGGACAAGGAGATGCTGGAGGATCTGGTGGCAGCGGCGGTGAACGACGCCGCGCGCAAGGTCGAGACGGCGGTGCAGGAAAAGATGTCCGCCGTGACGGGGGGGCTCGGCTTGCCTCCGGGAATGAAATTGCCGTTCTGACCGCTTGAAATGAAGTCGCCCGTCGCTCTCGAAGAACTGATCGAGGCGCTGCGCTGCCTTCCGGGCGTCGGACCGAAATCGGCGCAGCGCATCGCCTACCACCTGCTGCAGTACGACAAGGCCGGCGCGGCCAGGCTCGCGCAGTCGCTGAGCGGGGCGCTGCAGAGTATTCGCCGCTGCGCGAGGTGCAACAGCTTTACCGAGCTCGAGCTGTGTGCGCTGTGCAGTTCTCCCCGGCGAGATTCCTCCCAGCTGTGCGTGGTCGAGACACCTGGGGATCTGCTGATGATGGAGCAGACCCTGGCGTATCACGGCCTGTATTTCGTGCTGATGGGACGCCTTTCCCCGCTGGACGGCATCGGGCCCAAGGAAATCGGGCTCGATGTCATGCAGCGACGCCTGGCCGACGGAGAGGTCAGGGAAGTCATCGTGGCGACGAATTTCACCAACGAAGGGGAAGCCACCGCGCACTACATCAGCGAAATGCTCAAGGGGCGTGGGCTGCGTGTCAGCCGGATTGCGCGGGGCGTCCCGGTGGGCGGCGAACTGGAGTACGTCGATACGGGAACTCTGGCTCAGGCGTTTACAGAACGCAGGCCGCTGTGATCCTGCAGATGCCGCGTTTGACGCGGAATGGCTGCGAACGTGACGGCCCGGACTTAGGCGGCGAGGAGAGATATCCCCTCGTGCCGCAATCATGAAGCGCAAACCGATGGACGGTCTCAAGGTGATCGAGCTGGGACAGCTGATCGCCGGGCCGTTTGCCGGAAAATTCTTCTCGGAGTTCGGCGCGGAGGTGATCAAGATCGAGCCGCCCGAAGGCGATCCTCTGCGCAAATGGAGAAAGATGCACGAGGGCACCTCCCTGTGGTGGTACGTGCAGAACCGGAACAAGAAATCGGTGACAGTGAATCTGCGCCTGCCCGAAGGACAGGAAGTGGTACGCCGGCTCGCCCGGAACGCCGACGTCGTGATAGAAAACTTTCGTCCCGGGACCCTGGAAAAATGGGGACTGGGATACGAGCAACTGGCGGCGGAGAACACGGGAGTGGTGATGCTTCGCCTGTCCGGATTCGGGCAGACCGGGCCGTACCGCGACCAGGCCGGATTCGGAACGGTAGGGGAGTCCATGGGCGGATTGCGCTACGTGACCGGCTTCCCGGATCGGCCGCCGGTGCGTCCCAATCTGTCGATAGGGGATGCGCTCGCCTCGCTGCACGGAGTGATCGGCGTCCTGATGGCGCTGCATCACCGCAAGCAGAGCGGGGGCAGGGGCCAGGTGGTCGACGTAGCCTTGTATGAAGCGGTGTTCAACATGATGGAAGGGGCGCTGCCGGAATACGATCTGTTCGGAGAAGTTCGCGAGCGCACCGGAAGCAATCTGACAGGCATCGTACCTTCCAATACTTATCTGACCCGCGACGGCCAGCATGTCGTGATCGGGGCCAACGCCGACAGCATTTTCAAGCGGCTGATGAAGGTGATCGGCCGCATGGATCTCGGGGAGGATCCTTCGCTTTCCGACAACGCCGGACGCACCAGGCGCGCCGAGGAGCTCGACGCCGTGATCGGCGCCTGGACGGAGAAACACGACGCCGAGAATGTGGTGAGAATCCTGAATGAAGCCCAGGTGCCGAACAGCAAGATTTACAGCATGGCCGACATCGCCCGAGACGCCCAATATCTGGCGCGGGACATGATCCGGGAGGTCCGCTTGAAGGACGGCACGCCGCTCAAGGTGCCGGGCATCACCCCCAAGCTTTCGGCCACGCCCGGGGATATCGAGTGGGTGGGCCCGGAGCTCGGTGAGCATACAGACGCGGTCCTGGGAGCGAACGGCTACAGTGCGGCGGAGATTGCCAGTTTGAGGGAACACGGAGCCATTTGATCGTGCGGCTGCAAAAGGACCCGAATGCACCTGAAGCGCTCGACGTGAGCAGGCCGCGAGCGACGATCAAGGGGCGCGGCGCCGCGGATAATCCGCGAGGGCGCTTCGAAAAGCTCGCGCGCAGCGCTGAGCCGGAAGCGGAAACTTCGTCCCGGCCGCAAACCGTGGTTACGCTGCAGCGGGCGCGCTCGATCATCGCGCGCAACGAATCTCCGGATATTCCGTTCAGTCAGTCGATCAATCCCTACCAGGGATGCGAGCACGGCTGCATCTATTGCTACGCGAGGCCGAGCCACGCCTACCTCGGCCTGTCTCCCGGACTGGATTTCGAGACACGTCTGTTCGCCAAGGAAAACGCGGCGGAACTGCTGCGGGAAGAACTATCCCGGCCGGGCTATCGCTGCGAGCTCATATCGCTGGGCGCGAATACCGATCCGTATCAGCCGATCGAACGCGAGCGCCGCATCACGCGCAGCATTCTGGAAGTACTTTGGGAATTCCGGCATCCGGTCGGAATCGTCACCAAGGGCTCGCTGATCGAGCGCGACCTCGATCTGCTCGAGCCGATGGCTCGCGAAGGCCTGGTGCAGGTGTTCATCTCGATCGGCACGCTCGACGGCGGGATTGCGCGCACCCTGGAGCCGCGCGCGGCGGCGCCTTATCGTCGCGTAGAAACCGTCCGCCGCCTGAGCGGGCGTGGCGTGCCCTGTGGTGTTCTCGTTGCGCCCATCATTCCGTTTCTGAACGACAAGGATCTTGAGGCGGTGCTGGAAGCGGTGAGCGAAGCGGGGGCGAGCCTGGCCGGCTACACCATGCTCCGGCTTCCCTGGGAAGTGAAAGGCCTCTTCAAGGACTGGCTCGAGCGGAACACTCCGCTCAAGGCGGCGCATATCATGGCGCGCATTCGCGATACGCGCGGCGGGCGCGAGAACGACCCGGAGTTCGGCAGCCGCATGAAAGGGGAGGGGCAGTTCGCGGAACTGATCGGCAAGCGCTTCGCCATCGCTTGCCGGCGGCTGGGCTTGAACACGGGCAAACGCAATCAGCTCGATACAAAGAAATTCAGGCAGCCTGGCCCGGCGCAGATGCCTTTATTCTGAAGTCCATTGACAGCATGGCTGCGGGGTGTGAGCATCGGGGGATTCTTCACGCCAACACACTTATAATATTCTATATATGTATCAAATAAATAGAGGAGATATCTAATGTCAATTCTCAACGTAATCCTGGTGGCATTTCTTGCGGTGTTTGCGCCTGCGCTTGCTTATGCCCAGGGTGCGCTCGAGAAAAAAGACGTGCACATTGCCGTGGGCGGAAAGTCCTCGCTCTACTACTTGCCGCTGACGATCGCCGAGCAGCTGGGCTACTTCAAGGAGGAGGGGCTGAACATCACTATCAGCGACTTCGCCGGGGGCTCGCAGGCGCTGCGGGCGGTGGTCGGGGGCAGTGCCGATGTGGTATCCGGCGCCTACGAACATACCCTGAACATGCAGCCCAAAAGCCAGTTCCTGCAGTGTTTCGTCTGTCAGGGGCGCGCGCCGCAGATCGCGATCGGCATCGCTACCAGCAGGGCGAAAAACTACAAGTCGCCGAAAGATCTCAAAGGGCTGAAGGTCGGCGTTTCCGCACCGGGCTCCAGCACCAACATGATTCTGAATTCCTTCATCGCCAAGGATGGCCTCAAGCCTTCCGACGTATCCATCATCGGTGTCGGCCTCGGCGCCGGCGCCGTGACAGCTCTCAAGACCGGCCAGATCGACGCCGTCTCCAACACCGACCCGGTGATGACCAAGCTCGAGCAGGACGGCGACGTCAAGATCATCGCCGATACGCGCACTCTGAAAGGGACGGAGCAGGTCCTGGGAGGGCCGATGCCGGCAGGATGCCTTTACGCTCCGGTCGAATTCATCCGCAAGAATCCGAATACCGTCCAGGCGCTCACCAACGCGATCGTCCGCGCCGACAAATGGATCCACTCCGCATCGCCTCAGGATGTTCTGAGAACCGTCCCCGAATCGTATCTTCTGGGGGACAAGGCGCTCTATCTTTTCTCCTTCAACAAGGTCAAAGAGGCGATTTCTCCCGACGGCTACATCTCGGATGCCGGTGCGAAGACGGCGCTCAAGGTGATGCCCAGTTTCAACCCCGAGATCAAGGCGAGCGAGATCAAACTCGATCTCACCTACACCAATGAGTTCGTCAAGAAGGCGAACGCCAAATACAAATGACCGCGCGAATGCGCGGTCATCCCCGCGATCCTCACCCCCGACCCCTCTCCACGCAGTGGAGAGGGGAGCAATTTGTTCCCTTCTCCCGCATTGCGGGAGAAGGGATAGGGATGAGGGCTGGCGGGGATCCAGCGACTTTTCGCCGGCCCCCTGGATTCCCGCATTCGCGGGAATGACGCTCAATCTGTGACTTCCGCTCTCGCACTGGAGAGAATCGGCTGCACCTTCAGCTCGCGCGACGATCCCGCGCAGCGCTACACCGCAGTTCAGGAAACCACGCTGCGCGTCGCACGGGGCGAATTTCTTTCGGTCGTAGGCCCGACGGGCTGCGGCAAGTCGACCTTGCTCAACGTTGCCGCCGGATTGCTCCAGCCCTCGGCCGGCACGGTGACGGTGTTCGGCCGGCCGCTCACCGGGATCAATTCGCACTCCGGCTACATGTTCCAATCCGACGCGCTCATGCCCTGGCGGAACACCATAGAAAACGTGATTGTGGGTCTCGAATTCCGAGGCGTTGCGCGCGAGGAGGCGCTCGATCAAGGCAACGATTGGCTGAAACGTGTCGGCCTGGGCGGATTCGGCAAGCGTTATCCCCATCAACTCTCGGGCGGAATGCGCAAGCGCGTGGCCCTTGCGCAGATGCTGATCCTCAACCCGCAGATCCTGCTCATGGACGAGCCTTTCTCGGCCCTCGATGTCCAGACTCGCCAGTTGATGGAAAACGAGCTGCTCGAGTTGTGGTCGGCCGATCGCAAGTCGGTGATATTCATCACGCATGATCTCGAAGAAGCGATTTCCCTGTCAGACCGGGTGGTGGTGCTATCCGCGGGTCCGAGCTCGCGGCCGATCGGCGACTACACCATCGACCTGCCGCGCCCGCGCGACGTTGCCGAAATTCGCTTGACGCCGCACTTCATCGAGCTGCACGCGAAGATATGGCGCGCGATGAAGGAAGAAGTATTGAAAGGCTATGCCCAACAACAAAAACAGTAGAACCGATACCGGCCGGCTGCGCCTGCGGATCTACCAGGTGCTGCTTCTCGTTCTGTGTTTGGTCCTGTGGCACGTTCTCACCAGCCCGACCCTGCTCCCGCCTGTCTACTTCGCGGAAGCCCACCAAGCGGCGTTCTTTTTCGGCGAGCCGCTCAAAGTGTTCGTGCGTCTCTGGCAGTGGTTCGTGTCGGGAGATATCTACCAGCACCTGTGGGTGACGCTGGTCGAAACGCTGCTCGCATTCTCGATCGGCACCGCGCTCGGAATCGTGGTCGGGTTGTGGCTCGCGTTGTCGCCCATGACCTCGGCGGTTCTTGACCCTTACATCAAGGCGTTTAACGCGATGCCGCGAGTGATCCTCGCGCCGATTTTTTTCGTTTGGTTTGGCCTGGGCATTGCCTCGAAGGTCGCTCTCGGAATAACGCTCGTATTCTTCATAGTGTTTTTCAACGTCTACCAGGGCGTGCGCGAAGTAAGTCCGGTCGTTCTCGCCAACGCGCGCATGCTCGGCGCGAGCCCGCGGCAGCTGCTGCGCCACGTCTACATCCCGAGTGCGATGAGCTGGGTGTTTGCGAGCTTGCACAACTCGGTGGGACTTGCCTTTGTCGGCGCCGTCGTCGGCGAATATCTCGGTTCGGCGAAGGGCGTGGGCTATCTCATTCTGCAAGCCGAGGGAACGTTCGATATCAACACCGTCTTTGCGGGCATTGTTTTGTTGACCTTATTCGCTCTTGCTCTCGATTGGGCGGTAGGTCTTGCGGAAAAACGCCTGATGGTCTGGCAGCCGCGATCGGTTGAGACCGAACGCACCTGAGAATCTCCTTGTTGCGGCGCAAAATGGTTTGACAGTCTCTCGCAGCGGCCGCTATAATCCGCTGTTGTACGAACACCACCTGGCGCGGGGTGGAGCAGTCTGGCAGCTCGTCGGGCTCATAACCCGAAGGTCATAGGTTCAAATCCTATCCCCGCAACCAATTCCCTCCGGGGATGAAACGATCCCCTTTGGGGGAGTGCTCTTTAACAATTAAACAGCCGATAGGTGTGGGCGCTGGGTAAAGCCAGTGGCACTGGTATTACGGGCGCGCGCAAGCGCGTTGGTGTCACACAAAGCTTTAACCAAGCTCGCACCGAGTCTAGCAAGGTTTTTTCAAAACCTTTGCAATGACTTTGAGTGAGTTAGTGGGCTCTGCGGTTAAACGCAGGGCTCGCGCAATCGCATAGCGATTGATCAGGTCAAATTTGAATTGAAGAGTTTGATCCTGGCTCAGATTGAACGCTGGCGGCATGCCTTACACATGCAAGTCGAACGCGAAAGGGGGCAACCCTGAGTAGAGTGGCGAACGGGTGAGCAATACATCGGAACATTTCCTGTAGCGGGGGACAACCCCGAGAAATCGGGGCTAATACCGCATACGATCTACGGATGAAAGTGGGGGACCGCAAGGCCCCACACTATAGGAGTGGCCGATGTCGGATTAGCTAGTTGGTGAGGTAATGGCCCACCAAGGCGACGATCCGTAGCTGGTTTGAGAGAACGACCAGCCACACTGGGACTGAGACACGGCCCAGACTCCTACGGGAGGCAGCAGTGGGGAATTTTGGACAATGGGCGAAAGCCTGATCCAGCCATGCCGCGTGAGTGAAGAAGGCCTTCGGGTTGTAAAGCTCTTTCAGCGGGGACGAAATAGCGCGGGGTAATATCCCGCGTCGATGACGGTACCCGAAGAAGAAGGACCGGCTAACTACGTGCCAGCAGCCGCGGTAATACGTAGGGTCCAAGCGTTAATCGGAATTACTGGGCGTAAAGCGTGCGTAGGCGGTTTCGCAAGTCCGATGTGAAATCCCCGGGCTTAACCTGGGAACTGCGTTGGAAACTACGAAGCTAGAGTGCGGCAGAGGGGGGTGGAATTCCAGGTGTAGCAGTGAAATGCGTAGAGATCTGGAGGAACACCGATGGCGAAGGCAGCCCCCTGGGTTAGCACTGACGCTGATACACGAAAGCGTGGGGAGCAAACAGGATTAGATACCCTGGTAGTCCACGCCCTAAACGATGGCAACTAGTTGTTGGGGGATGAACTCCCTTAGTAACGCAGCTAACGCGTGAAGTTGCCCGCCTGGGGAGTACGGTCGCAAGATTAAAACTCAAAGGAATTGACGGGGGCCCGCACAAGCGGTGGATGATGTGGTTCAATTCGATGCAACGCGAAAAACCTTACCTACCCTTGACATGTCAGGAAGCCCGATGAGAGTTGGGTGTGCCCGAAAGGGAGCCTGAACACAGGTGCTGCATGGCTGTCGTCAGCTCGTGTCGTGAGATGTTGGGTTAAGTCCCGCAACGAGCGCAACCCTTGTCATTAGTTGCCACATTAAGTTGGGCACTCTAATGAGACTGCCGGTGACAAACCGGAGGAAGGTGGGGACGACGTCAAGTCCTCATGGCCCTTATGGGTAGGGCTACACACGTCATACAATGGCGCATACAGAGGGCTGCCAACCCGCGAGGGGGAGCAAATCCCAGAAAGTGCGTCGTAGTCCGGATTGAAGTCTGCAACTCGACTTCATGAAGTCGGAATCGCTAGTAATCGCGGATCAGCATGTCGCGGTGAATACGTTCCCGGGCCTTGTACACACCGCCCGTCACACCATGGGAGTGGGTTTCACCAGAAGCAGGTAGCCTAACCGCAAGGAGGGCGCCTACCACGGTGAGATTCATGACTGGGGTGAAGTCGTAACAAGGTAGCCGTATCGGAAGGTGCGGCTGGATCACCTCCTTTCTAGAGACAAGCTTTACTTCAGCGTCCACAACCTATCGGTTGTTTGTGAAAGCAGGATTCAGGACTTGAAGATTCAGGATCAAGGGCACACCCTGAATCCTGGGTCCTTGATCCTAGATCCTGAACTCAGGGTCTGTAGCTCAGTTGGTTAGAGCACCGTCTTGATAAGGCGGGGGTCGATGGTTCGAATCCATCCAGACCCACCAGTTTCTTATCGGGGGTGTAGCTCAGTTGGGAGAGCGCCTGCTTTGCAAGCAGGAGGTCATCGGTTCGATCCCGTTCACCTCCACCACGTTGAAAGGAAAAAGGCAGTATATGAAGATGGAGATCGTCGCCTGATTGAGATCTTTGAGAGATCAAAAGCAAGCCGCAAGGCTTGCTTCTGGTCTTTTGACCGGAGAGGCTGTTTGCTCTTTAACAATTTGGAAGAAGCAAGTGCATCGATCTCCCAAGATCGATGCATGGGTTGTGATTGCATTAAAAACGGCTTCACCTTAGTCGGGTGGAGCCGGCACAAGCGTGAGAATTAATTCCTGTAGCTGCGAGCTTCGTTCTCAAGCGAGGCCTCAAGGTTATAGGGTCAAGCAAGCAAGTGCATATGGTGGATGCCTTGGCGATCACAGGCGATGAAGGACGTAGTAGCTTGCGAAAAGCTGCGGGGAGCCGGCAAACAGGCTTTGATCCGCAGATGTCCGAATGGGGAAACCCGGCCCGCAAGGGTCATCTCCAGCTGAATACATAGGCTGGTAGAGGCGAACTCAGTGAACTGAAACATCTCAGTAGCTGAAGGAACAGAAATCAACCGAGATTCCGAGAGTAGTGGCGAGCGAAATCGGAATAGCCAGCAATCTTTAGCCATCCAGTTAGCGGAACGGTCTGGAAAGTCCGGCCACAGCGGGTGATAGTCCCGTACGCGAAAACCGGGTGGTGGAACTAAGTTTGCAAAAAGTAGGGCGGGACACGTGAAATCCTGTCTGAAGATGGGGGGACCATCCTCCAAGGCTAAATACTCGTGATCGACCGATAGTGAACCAGTACCGTGAGGGAAAGGCGAAAAGAACCCCGGAAGGGGAGTGAAACAGATCCTGAAACCGTATGCATACAAAAAGTGGGAGCCCCGCAAGGGGTGACTGCGTACCTTTTGTATAATGGGTCAGCGACTTACATTCACTGGCGAGCCTAAGCGTATAGCGGAGGCGTAGCGAAAGCGAGTCCGAACAGGGCGATCCAGTCGGTGGGTGTAGACCCGAAAGCAGATGATCTACTCATGGCCAGGTTGAAGGTCGGGTAACACCGGCTGGAGGACCGAACCAACTACTGTTGAAAAAGTAGTGGATGAGCTGTGGGTAGGGGTGAAAGGCCAAACAAATCTGCAAATAGCTGGTTCTCTCCGAAAACTATTTAGGTAGTGCCTCGCGTATTACTCTCGGGGGTAGAGCACTGTTATGGCTAGGGGGGCATGGCGCCTTACCAAACCATGGCAAACTCCGAATACCGAGAAGTACAGCGCGGGAGACAGTGCACCGGGTGCTAACGTCCGGACACGAGAGGGAAACAACCCAGACCGCCAGCTAAGGTCCCCAAGTATGGTTAAGTGGTAAACGAAGTGGGAAGGCTAAAACAGTCAGGAGGTTGGCTTAGAAGCAGCCACCCTTTAAAGAAAGCGTAATAGCTCACTGATCGAGTCGTCCTGCGCGGAAGATGTAACGGGGCTCAAACCATACACCGAAGCTGTGGATTCAGATGTCCTTCGGGATATCTGTCTGGTAGGAGAGCGTTCCGTAAGCCTGCGAAGGCGTGCTGTCAGGCATGCTGGAGGTATCGGAAGTGCGAATGCTGACATGAGTAGCGATAAACAGGGTGAAAGGCCCTGTCGCCGTAAGCCCAAGGTTTCCTGCGCAACGTTCATCGGCGCAGGGTGAGTCGGCCCCTAAGGCGAGGCAGAAATGCGTAGTCGATGGGAAACAGGTCAATATTCCTGTACCGGTTCCAGATGCGATGTGGGGACGGAGAAGGTTAAGTGCGCCGGGTGTTGGTTGTCCCGGTTCAAGCGTGTAGGCGTGCCGCGTAGGCAAATCCGCGTGGCTTAGCTGAGGCGCGACGACGAGCGGAGCTTGCTCCGCGAAGGTGCTGATACCCAGCTCCCAGGAAAAGCCACTAAGCTTCAGTCTGGAACGACCGTACCGAAATCCGACACAGGTGGGCGAGATGAAAATTCTCAGGCGCTTGAGAGAACTCGGTAGAAGGAACTCGGCAAATTGACACCGTAACTTCGGAAGAAGGTGTGCCGCTAGTAGGTGAAGGCGTACAGCTGGAGCCCAATGCGGTTGCAAAAAATAGGTGGCTGCGACTGTTTATTAAAAACACAGCACTCTGCAAACACGAAAGTGGACGTATAGGGTGTGATGCCTGCCCGGTGCCGGAAGGTTAAATGATGGGGTGCAAGCTCCTGATTGAAGCCCCGGTAAACGGCGGCCGTAACTATAACGGTCCTAAGGTAGCGAAATTCCTTGTCGGGTAAGTTCCGACCTGCACGAATGGTATAACGATGGCCACGCTGTCTCCTACCGAGACTCAGCGAAGTTGAAATGTTTGTGATGATGCAATCTACCCGCGGCTAGACGGAAAGACCCCGTGCACCTTTACTGTAACTTTGCATGGGACTGTGAACCGATCTGTGTAGGATAGCTGGGAGGCTTTGAAGCCGGGGCGCTAGCTCTGGTGGAGCCAACGTTGAAATACCAGCCTGGTTTGTTTGCGGTTCTAACCTGCGCTCGTGAATCCGGGCGGGGGACAGTGCATGGTGGGCAGTTTGACTGGGGCGGTCTCCTCCCAAAGAGTAACGGAGGAGTGCGAAGGTACGCTAGGCACGGTCGGAAATCGTGCTGATAGTGCAATGGCATAAGCGTGCTTGACTGCGAGACTGACAAGTCGAGCAGGTGCGAAAGCAGGTCATAGTGATCCGGTGGTTCTGTATGGAAGGGCCATCGCTCAACGGATAAAAGGTACGCCGGGGATAACAGGCTGATTCCTCCCAAGAGTTCATATCGACGGGGGAGTTTGGCACCTCGATGTCGGCTCATCACATCCTGGGGCTGTAGCCGGTCCCAAGGGTATGGCTGTTCGCCATTTAAAGTGGTACGTGAGCTGGGTTTAAAACGTCGTGAGACAGTTTGGTCCCTATCTGCCGTGGGCGTTGGACGTTTGAGGGGGGCTGCTCCTAGTACGAGAGGACCGGAGTGGACGCACCTCTGGTGTACCGGTTGTCACGCCAGTGGCATCGCCGGGTAGCTATGTGCGGAAGAGATAACCGCTGAAAGCATCTAAGCGGGAAACTCGCCTCAAGATGAGACGTCCCGGAGGGTTAACCTCCCTGAAGGGTCGCGGAAGACCACCGCGTTGATAGGCCGGATGTGTAAGAGGAGTAATCCTTTCAGCTAACCGGTACTAATTGCCCGTGCGGCTTGATCCTATAACCTTGGGCATGCGCTCCAAGGTTCATGTTTGGCAATGCAATCCCAACCCGCTTCTTTCGAATTGACTTCGTTGCGTGAGCAACGAAGTGACAAGCTATGTCTGGTACCCACAGCGCTCTGGAACCACGCCTTCCCATCCCGAACAGGACCGTGAAACGGGGCCGCGCCGATGATAGTGTGCCGTTTACGTACGCGAAAGTAGGTCAGTGCCAGACTCCCATAAAGTGAAAAGCCCGGGCCTCGTGCCCGGGCTTTTTGCTTTGTGCGGTCCTTTCGTACCGACTTCAGGAAGGCGACCGGCGCCCGCTGTTCTCGGTGCGCAACGCAACCAAGGCCAGCCCGTTCTTCACCAGCTTGTGGTTGATCGCGCGCAGGACTGTACCGGGCGGGTGGCGCTTCGGATCCCAGGCGAAGGACGCGGCCGGCGGCACGATGGACAGCCGGATACTGTCTTGATCCACTTCGGGGACCGCGGCGATCGTCCGTCGAATGATCGCTGCGCTTCCCGGCGCCCCTGCGTTCCTGCCGTGCACCGCCGTGAACATGATGCCGCGCCCGGCGGCCTGTGCCTTGGTGACAGCAGCGAAATCGTATGTGGCAGCCACCTGGTCCTCGATGCAGATCTCGCACGCGAAGGCGGAGTGCGCAAATAACGCCAGCGCCGCCGCGAACGAGGCAGGTCTAATTCGAGCGAGATGTCGCATGGGTTGAGGACTCTGCAGTCTTCATCGATTTCCCGGCCTGGTCGAACCAATGGAAGTACTTCACGAGCTCGCGCGCTTCCTTGGCGTTCAAACCCGGGTTCGGCATCGGTACTTTGTATTTGAAGAGCAGTTTTTTCGCTGTCGCATCGGACTTCTGCATGACCTCCGGTGCGATCAGCCAGCTCATCAGCCACGAGTCGGCGTGCCGCTTGGTCACCCCGAGCAAATCCGGGCCCACCTTGTCGCCGTCGCCTACCGTATGGCAGGCGACACATTTGCTCTGGAAGGCGACCTTGCCTTTTGCCGCGTCCGGATCCGCAAGCGCGGCGACCCGGGAATGGTCGTGGTTCTCGAGGGCGATGGTTTTTTCAGAAGTGCTGATCAAGCCGATCGCCCCGAGCGCCGCGTTGGCGAAGTGGTGGTCCACCATGATGTAGTCGCCTTTTTCCGGGATCACGAACTCGACGATCGCCGAGCTGCTTGCGCCGAGCAGGACGGTTTGCATGCCTTGTAGTTCGTTGTGCGGATTGCCCTCAAGCCACACGCGGTCGAAGAGGGTGCCGACGACGTGGAAGCTCGACGTGCTTCCGGGCCCCACATTGAGCACGAACAGGCGCACCCGCTCGCCCGGTTTGGCGACGAGCGGCTTGTCCACCATGCCGTTGTAGCGGCCGTTGAAGACCACCTGGGTCGGCGACCGGGCCTGCGCCTTGTCGCCGTCGAGAACGTACAGGGGAATATTGTCGACCTTGCGGTGATTGGGGTCGAGCTTGGCGTAGAACTCGCTCTGCACGATCACGTACTCCCGATCCGCTTTGGTCGGGTAACCTTCCTTGGGCTCCACCACCATCACGCCGTACATCCCCGAAGCGACGTGTTCCACCATCGGAGGCGTGACGCAGTGGTACATGAAGACACCAGGATAGGCCGGAGTGAATTCGAAGGAGATGGATTTACCGGGCTCGATGGAGTGGAATATGTTCTGCGGGGAACCCATCGCCGAGTGGAAATCCATGGAATGCATCATCGGTGCCGCGATCCGGACCGGCCCAGGCATGACTTCGCTGGTACGGTTGGTCATGCTGTAACGGATCTTGTCTCCGACGCGAACGCGAACGCTCGGCCCGGGCACCTGGTCGCCCAAAGTCCAGGCGCCATACATCACTCCGGGCGCGATTTCGATTACTTTGTTCGAAGCATCGATCTGGATGACTTTGACCGGATCGGGATCGAGCGGCTTTATCGCAGCGTCGAAGCTCAAGCTCTTTCCGACGGCAAACGGGCCGGTATGGCGCTGCTCGGAAATGGCGGCGGGTGCTGGGTCCGCGTCTCCTTCGGCGGACTCGTCCTCCGGTCTTAGGTTGCAGCCAGCCAGCGAAACCGCTGCGAACCAGGAGACCACTGCAACCGAGACAAGCAATCTCCCACGGAACTTCGAACCGCATCCGGCCGGAAACACCGTCTCGGTACACTTGCTCAAAAGCAACTGAATTTGCATCGCGCACCTTATCCAAGTTGATGGGAATCCAAAACCTCGGCGCTCAAATCGATCGCTCCTCCCTCGAACACGGATACATGACACAAGACGTCTCCGCCAGGAAGCTCCTGGCCCGTTCCGAATGAACGGTTTCGGCTGCTGCTGTAAGGCTAGAAGCGCACTCCGACGAACAACTCGTGGGCCCTGAGTTTGCCGGTGGCACCTTCGTAGGGGACGACGTTGCCCGCGCTGTCGACAAGGTTGCCGGTGGTTTCGATCTTGCCGAGATCGATGTACCGGTAGCCGAAATCCAGGGTCCGCTCTTTCGAGAGCGGGACTCCGAATCCGGCCATCAGCGCCCAGGCGATCCCGGATTTTGTTCCCCCGGGCGCATCGGCCGATCCACTTACCGGATCGTTGGCGGTCAGGTCGCCAAACTTGTTTTGAGTCAGACCGAGGCCAGCCCCTATGTACGGGCTCCAAGGTCCGCTCGCCGCGATGTTTTCGTAGTAAAAGTTCGCCATCACGGTCGTCGACGTGACGTTTGCCTTGAATTGGGTACCTGCGCCGTCGCTCGCATCGAGCTTGTAGCCGCGATATCCCAGCGTGACATCGCCGCGCATGTCTTTGGCGAATCGGTAGCCGACCCCGCCACCCAGGATAAAAGCCTTGCCCACATCCTTCAAAGATCCCTACGTCGTGAAGCCTGGGTCGCCGTTGATGACCAGATCGGCGGAATTCTTGTCGTGAATATCCGTACCGGTGGACATTGAATACCCGGTGTCGAGCCGCCAGTACATCTGCGCCTGCGCGGTATTCGCTGCGACAAAGGCAGCTGACGACAGCAAAAAGGAAACTAGAACTTTGGTGGTCATGATCTCCCCGACAAGTTAGCTAATATCAAGTAGCGGAACGGCCAACGCGCCATCAAGAAAAAACCCGCGTCGATTCACACCGTCGCGGGCTTCCCTTAACGTTACGTCAGAGCGAGCGCAGGAAGTTGAGAAGGTCCTGCTTCTGGTTCTCGCCGAGGCCGTTGAAGTTTTTAATAACTCCGTTCGCCTCCGAGGCGTTGCGGTGGAAGGTATCGCCGCTCTGATGCGCCTGGATCGCCTGCACCAGGTCCGAGGTCCTTCCGTCGTGAAGGAAGAACACGCGCTGTCCCACGCCCCACAGCGGAGCGGTACGGAACTCCGTGGGTCCCGCTTGCCCCTGGCTGACCCCGTCGGCCAGTCCCGGACCCATGTCGTGAACCAGCAGGTCGGAGAACAGATTCACCGGCTTGTTGCTCAGCGCCGCGACCGCGGACCTGTTCGTCGTCGTGAACGAGGGCGTGTGGCACAGCGCACACCCGGCGCTGGTGAAGAGGCTCTTGCCGTTTGCGATCGAGTTCGCCCCTCCAGGGGTATCCGGAGAAGGCGTTGGGGCTGCCAGGAAGCGCATGAAGATCGAGAATTGCTCTATGTCGCTGAGCACCTGGAACGGGGTCGTGGCGTCGGTGTTGGTGACACTGTTCGGAATGTTCGCAAACTGGCAGTTCGAAGTTTCATCCCGCTCCGTCTGGAACAGCTCGTTGGAGACGCCCTGTTCCACGTTGTACGCCTCGCCCGCGAACAAAAGCAGCGATTTGTTCTGCGCCTTCCATCCGAACCGCGCAATTGTGCCGTCATTGCCGTTGTTGTTCGTCTGGCCGCTGATCGTACGGCCGGATACGGCGAAGTTCGGTTTCCCGACAATCCCGACTGCTCTCTTTTGAGTTGCGTTGTTCGCCTGATTCGCCAGAATCGCGCTATCCGGGATCTGTTCGATCAGCCCGGCCCCGAAGGTCGGGGTGGGAATGCGGAAGATCACGTTGTCGTTCCTCAGCGCGGTCGCAAAATCCGGCTGCGCGAGCGTGCAACCGCTTGCCCCGGTCCGGCCGGTGATGGTGAAGAGATCGTGCACGCCGCCATCCGCCGTTCCATCCGGGTTTTTCACGAAGCGTGCCTCACGCACCGGCCCGTGTGCCGAGATGAATGAGGGAACGACGTCGGTTCCGCCGTCCTTGCTGGCAAACGCCACCTGAGGATTCACGAACGGACTCGAGCCGCCGCTTGCGGGTTGGGCATGACAACCGGCGCAGCTGTCCAGATTCATCCTCGGACCCAGGCCGTCTGGAACTGCGTCCACTTCGTTGAACGTAGGCTGGGTTGCGGTGAAGAGGGCAGACTCGTTGGTGCTCAATCCCGCGATCGCCCCGCCGGCGCCCGCGGCACCGCCACGCACGCCGGGATCCTGAGCTTTGAAACCCGGGTTGTTCGGAGGATTATTGTTCGGAGGATTGTTTGGAGGATTATTGTTCGGGGGATTGTTGTTGAATCCGCCCGGATTGAAACGACGAAAATCGAGCGACGAAGCGGGATCGATCTGGTAAAAATACAAATCGACGACCGCCAGCGTAAAGAACAGCGAAACAAGCAATTGTTTTTTCATAGCCGCTCCTTCCTGTGTTGAATTGGACTTGAGAAAGCACGAGCTCTTATTTAGGTCGCAGGCGTTTTCCAAGTTCGTGACACCGCTCCGCGGCCGCAAGCAGAATTGAATATGCGCAGAATCGAATATGCGGGCCGCCGCAGATTCAGATCTCTCGCTCAGTTCTCCCTGCAAAACGACGTCGCATAGTCGCGTGGCCTAGAGCAACACCCATGCCACGAGCTTCTCGAGTCGCACGAATCGCGTGAGATCAATGAATTAGGCGGAATTACGGAAATGATTCAGCAGGGAATCGTCGCCGGCTAACGACGTTGTGAGTAAACCGATCGGGATAAACGGCTGAATTCGCGGGAGTCCCCGGTGTCGTGGTGCAACGACATGCCGAAAAGCAATGTGACCACCGGCATGTTTGTGAAAGGTTTTTCCGATCTTATTAATAGAACATCTTTTTTTCAAGCGATCCCGAACCGCTGTTGAGCTGCAGTCCGCGCAGCTTTCGACACGGCGGCCAGATCCTCGCCGTGAAGCGGCGCAAGGGAGACGAGGAAAGGAAAGATGGTGGGCGGTACTGGGATCGAACCAGTGACCCCTCCCGTGTGAGGGGAGTGCTCTACCGCTGAGCTAACCGCCCGGGGCGAATTTTAGCAAACTCAGGCACCCGCAGGGTCCGCCCGGCGCTATCGCGTAAAATGCCGCAGCCGCTCCTTGCCCATGATCCGAACCCGTTTCGCTCCCAGTCCGACAGGCTACCTCCACGTTGGGGGAGCACGCACCGCGCTCTTTTCCTGGGCGTATGCCAGGAAGCACGGCGGGAAATTCATTCTGCGCATCGAGGACACCGACCTCGAACGCTCCACCGAGGCCTCGGTGCAGACGATCCTCGACGCCATGCGCTGGCTCGGGCTCGACTGGGATGAGGGTCCGTTTCGCCAGATGCAGCGGCTGCAGCGCTATAGGGAGATCGCCGAGCAGCTGATCCGCGAAGGCAAGGCCTACCGCTGCTACTGCACCCGGGAAGAGCTCGACCGGATGCGCGAAGCCCAACGTGCCCGCGGCGAAAAGCCGCGCTACGACGGCCGCTGGCGCGATTCGAAAGCAACTCCGCCCGCGGGCGTGAAACCCGTCATCCGCTTCAAAAATCCCCTCGACGGCGACGTGACGTTCCACGATCTCGTCAAAGGATCGATCACGATCGCCAATGCGGAGCTCGACGATCTCGTGCTGTTGCGTGAAGACGGCGTGCCAACCTACAACTTCGGCGTGGTGGTGGATGATCTCGACATGAACATAACCGACGTGATACGCGGCGACGACCACGTCAACAACACGCCCCGCCAGGTGAACATATTCAGGGCGCTCGGCGCGGATCTGCCGAATTTCGCGCACGTCCCGATGATCCTGGGATCCGACGGCGAGCGACTCTCCAAGCGACACGGCGCCGTGAGCGTCATGCAATATGAGGCGGACGGGTATCTGCCCGAGGCGCTGGTCAACTATCTGGCGCGGCTCGGCTGGTCGCACGGAGACGAGGAGGTCTTCTCCGCCGCGCAGTTCCTGCAGTGGTTCGACCTCGGGCACGTGAGCCGCTCCCCCGCTCAGTTCAACCCGGAAAAACTTCGCTGGCTCAACAATCACTACATCAAGGGACGCCCGAACGGCGACCTCGAGCCGCTGGTTGCTCCCCGCGTCGGGCGCGATGGCGGCAGGCTGGCCGGCGGCCCTGCGCTGGCGGAAGTCATCGCGCTGCTGAAGGACCGCTCGCAGACCCTGGAAGAAATCGCCGATCAGGCGATGATGTTCTACGGCCCGGCGCATCCGACGCCCGAAATGCTGGAGGCGAATGTGCCCCCGGACATCCTTCCCGCGCTGCGCGACCTGGCGGCTTCTCTTTCCGCGCTGGCCGAGTGGAGTCAGGAACCCATCATGGGCGCCGTGCACGCCGTGATGGAGCGCCACAAGCTCAAGCTGCCGAAGATCGCCATGCCGCTGCGGGCCATCGTCTTCGGCCGCACGCAGACACCGAATCTCGGACCGGTGCTCGCGCTTGCCGGGAAGAAACGTGTCGTCGAGCGGCTTCAGGCGCACTTGAGCGCATGATATAATTCGCGCCCTTCAGTGGGGGTATAGCTCAGCTGGGAGAGCGCTTGCATGGCATGCAAGAGGTCAGCGGTTCGATCCCGCTTACCTCCACCAGACCGGCCTCAGGCCGCTGCAAAAGTCCGCGGTCCCCATCGTCTAGAGGCCTAGGACATCGCCCTTTCACGGCGGTAACAGGGGTTCGAATCCCCTTGGGGACGCCAAATAAATCAGCGCATTAGGCTGATTCCGTCAGTCCTAAGTGTCCGAAACCCAAAAACAGATTTCGAGACTATGATCCCACTATCGGGTAAGCGCATTGCTCCAGCCAATCCTATCCCAACATGTTTAAGACTATCAATTGCACTTGTGACGTATGCGTGGCGATGTGCGAGGAAAAGCCTTGCCATGGCACACCAGAGGAAATACAGCGCCTGATAGATGCCGGATACAGCAATCGCTTGGCTTTGTACTTCTGCCAGAATTATTCTCTGAAACCGAAGTTGGAGTATGTGGAATACATTGCGCCATCGCCTCTAATCGAGCAGCGCCAGTGCACCTTCCTCAAGGATAAGCGATGCGAATTGCATGCTTCCGGGATGAAGCCCTTGGAAGGGCGCGTCGTCTGGCATGGCAAGACTGATATAAGAGGAGTCCCCGTTCCCAAGGGGTACACCTTGCGGGAGTACATCGCCTCATTGTGGGTCAATGAATCTGCGCAGCGGCTGGTGGACTCGTGGAAGCGTTTGAATTTGACAAGCAGTGAGTACGACGCGGTAAAAGCCGGAATGCTGCGTAGGGCCTTGCCATTTCCCAAGTCAGCTGCGTGTTATAAGTGATGAATAGCTGAGTCCGACGCCAGTCCCTTGCCTTCAGTCCGGTTTTGCCCCGGTCTCGCGCACGACCTTTCCCCATTTCAGGATTTCCGCCTTGACGTAGTCCGCGGTGTGCTGCTGTGAGCCGCCGACGGGGTCGAACGCCTGCTGGTCGAGGCGCTCGCGCAGGTCGGCGCTCTGCAGCGCGCGGTTGACCGCTTCGTTGAGTTTCTGCACGATCGCCGGCGGCGTTCCGGTGGGGAGGAAAATGCCGACCCAAGTGTAGTCCTGCACGCTCGGATACCCGGCTTCGGCCAGCGTGGGCACGCCCGGCAGGGCGGCGATGCGCTTCGCGCCCGACACGCCCAGAGCGCGCAGGCGCCCGGCCTTGATGTGCGACAGGGGACCGGAAATCGCCATCGAGCCGATCGGCGGCTCTCCGGAGACCACCGCGGTGACCGCGGGACCCGCGCCGCGAAAGTGTATCGGGGTCATGTCGAGCTTGCCGAGCACGTTGAAAAGATACTCGCCCGTAAGGTGCGGCGTGGTGCCGCTGCCGGGTGAGGCGAAGGCGAATTTGGAGTTCTTCGCGATCTCGAACAGTTCGGCGAGCGTCGTCGCCTTCAGGTTCGCATTCACCACGATCAGATTCGGCTGCGAGGCCACGACCACGACCGGAATGAAATCGTGCTCGGCGTCGTAGCCTGCGTTGGGAAACAGGCTCACGTTCACCGCGAACGCCGAAGAGGTGATGAGGACGGTGTAACCGTCCGGCGCGGACTTCGCCACCACCGCCGTGCCGATGTTTCCGCCGGCGCCCGCGCGGTTGTCGATGACCACCTGCTGCCCGAGAGATTCGGTGAGCTTCTGTCCGACCAGCCTTCCGATGATGTCTACGGGACCGCCCGGAGCGAACGGAGCGATGAAGCGGACGGGTTTGTTCGGCCATTCCTGTCCTGAGCTTGTCGAAGAGACCTGCGCCAGGCCCGCGCCGGCGAATGCCCAGGCGGCACAGAACGCAAGGACTCGAATGCCTGTTCTCATGGCGGCCTCCTGTCGTAGCCAGCGCATATTATCACCGCGTCACGCAGCGGAGCGGCATCGTTCTCGACCGGAAAGCTCCGGTGCGATAAAGTAGCGCCTCGCCGTTTTCCCCCAACTCCGCCACCATCGAGGACGCTCCATGCCAGGCCGCAAACTCAACCGACAAGATCTTCGCGATGCCGCCGAGAAATACAAAAACTGGGGGAAGTGGGGTCCCAAGGACGAAATCGGCACGCTGAACCACACGCAGCCCGAGGACATCGTCGCCGCGGCGCAGCTCGTCAAAAAAGGCAAAGTCATCTCGCTCGCCCTGAATTTCGACAACAGCGGCCCACAGGGCGCCAAGAGCAAATATCCGTCGATGGGCCGCATCAATCCCGTGCATACCATGCTGCGCACCGGCACTGACGCCTACTCGGGCGTGCTCGATCACCGCGGCATTCGCGCCGCCGACGATATGGTGGTGATGCCCCTGCAATGCGGCACGCAGTGGGACGGGCTGGGCCACGTGTTCTACGAGAACTCCATGTGGAATGGCTACGACTGCCGCGAGGTCACCTCCGCCGGCGCGCAGAAATGCGGCATCGAAAAAACCAAGAACCGGATGGTCGGCCGCGGGGTCTTTCTGGATGTGCCGCGCGCGCTCGGAAGGGAGATTCTCGATGACGGCTACGCCATTACCTGCGCGGATCTGGACCGCACCGCCGAGGCCCAGGGCGTGAAGATGAAGCGCGGCGACTTCGTCGTGGTGCGCACCGGACAGATGGAAGCGAAGCTCAAGGCGGGCAGCTGGGACGGCTATCCGGGCGGAGACGCGCCGGGATTCGCGTTCGAGACACTCGAGTGGATCAAGCGCACCGAGCTTGCGGCGCTCGCTTCCGACACCTGGGGTTGCGAAGTGCGGCCGAACGAGACCGAGGCGGGCATCAACCAGCCCTGGCACTGGATCACGATTCCGATCATGGGCATGACCATGGGCGAGATCTTCTACGTGAAGGAACTCGCCGAGGATTGCGCGGCCGACAAAGTGTACGAGTTCCTGTTCGTCGCGCCGGCAATTCCGATCACCGGCGCGGTGGGCTCTCCGACCAACCCTCTGGCCATCAAATAGCCATGGCGAAAATAACCGGGGCGCAATGCCTCGCCGACATGTTGCAAGGCTACGGCGTCACGCACGTCTTCATGGTTCCCGCCGTGCTGCGCAGGACCTTCGCCGAGATGGAGCACCGGACGAAGATCAAGCGCATCCACACCCATGGTGAAAAATCCGCCGCCTATATGGCCGACGGCTACGCGCGTGCCTCGGGCCGTCCTGGCGTCTGCATGGCGCAGGTGATCGGCGCGCTCAATCTCGCGGCAGGCCTGCGCGACGCGCATCTGGCGCATTCGCCGGTGATCGCATTCACCGGCGGGCGCGATGCAAAAACGAAATTCCGCAAGGTGTACCAGGAAGTGGACGATGTGCCGGCCTTCGAACCTGTGACGAAATTCAACGCCACCGTGGACGACGTCTCGCGTTTTCCCGACATGGTGCGCCAGGCTTTTCGCGTCGCCGTGTCCGGCACGCCAGGGCCCGTGCACTTGCAGTTTCGCGGCAACGAAGGGCAGGTGGATGCCGAGGAAGCCGAGATGGAGCCACTCGTCGAGGAGCAATTCGCCCGCGTGCCGCCGTTTCGGCCCGAGCCGGAGCTGAACAGCGTCCTTGCGGCGCTGAAGATACTGCAGCAGGCGGAGCGCCCGGTGATCGTAGCAGGCGGCGGGGTGCGCGCGTCCGGAGCGGGCAGAGAGCTCGTCCTGCTCGCCGAAAAACTTTCGATTCCGGTGGCGACGTCATTGAATGGCAAGGACTCCATTCCCGGCACGCATCCGCTGTCGGTCGGGGTGGTCGGTACCTATTCCAGAGAAAGCGCCAATCGGGTCGTAGGGCAGGCGGATCTCGTGTGCTTCATCGGCAGCGAGACCGGTGGCATGACGACGCATTTCTGGGCCGTCCCGAAGATCGGCGTCCCCACCATCCAGATCGATATCGACCCGGAAGCACTGGGACGCAACTATCCGCTCAGGGCCTCGGTGCTGGGGGATGCGAAGATCGTGCTCGGGCGCATGCTTGAGCACGCCGATGCGAAGACCGCGGCGAAAAGAAAGCCCTGGGTCGAGCAGGCACGTTCGATCTGCAAGGAGTGGTATGTGAAATACGAACCGATGCTTGCGTCGGATGCCGTTCCGATCCGGCCCGAGCGCATGTGCGCCGAATTCACCCGGCACGTGCCCGACGACGGCATCGTCGTCGTGGACACCGGCCATGCGGGCATGTGGATGGGAGGGATGTACGACCTGCGCACCCCGGCCCAGAGCTATATGCGCAGCGCCGGTCACCTCGGTTGGGCGTTTCCTGCGGGGCTCGGCGCAAAGTGCGGGGCACCCGAGAGGCCGGTGGTGGTGTTCACGGGAGATGCCGGCTTCTGGTACCACATCGGAGAAATCGAAACTGCGGTGCGATGGAAGATCAATTCGGTCACCGTCGTGAACAACAACTCGAGCGGCAACCAGTCCAAGCGCGGCTTCGACCGCGTCTACGGCGGCCAGCAGACCGAGCAGGCGCGTGAGCTCTGGACTTACAGGCCGATGAATTTCGCGCGCATCGCCGAGGATATCGGCGCGCTCGGCATTCGCGTGGAGAAACCGGGCGAGCTCGGCCCGGCAATCCAGCGCGCGTTGAAAGCCGATCGCCCCGCCATCGTGGACGTGGTGACCGACATCGACGCGCTCGCGCCGACGGCGGTGTCCTGAATCCGGTTTTTCGGCGAGTCGCGTGTGTTAAAATTCGCGCGTTTGAGAAGTCACCGGCACGATTTCCACAAACGGGGCGTTAGCTCAGCTGGTAGAGCAGCGGACTCTTAATCCGTTGGTCGTAGGTTCGACCCCTACACGCCCTACCAAACCCTCACGGACTTGCGGCGGCTCCCCCGGAGCGCCGCGCGGGAAGGCTGCGCCTCGAGATCAGTCCGGAGAGCCACTTGACCGACAGCCTTGCCCGCTCGGCCACCATGGACAGCGGCAGCTGACGGTAGTCGTCGTTGAAGACCTCGAAGCTGTAGTCTCCTCGATAACCCATGTCGTCCAGGGTGCGGACCATCTCCGAAACCTGTGCGCTGTGCACGCCTTCGCCGGGGAAAACCCGGTAGTGCCGCGCCGTTTCGATACGGTCATCGGGCGAGCGGATTTCCTCCCACATGAAATCGGACAGCTGCACCAGGAACACTTTGGCCGGGTCTATCTCCTGCAGCGCGGCCAGGGGCGTTTCGTTGGCGAAGATGTGAAACGAATCCAGCGCAAGGCCCAGGTTGGCGCGGGCTGCGCTTTGCACGAGCGCGGCGGCCTGTGGAAATTCGTTCACGTGCCGGCCCCAGGACAGGGCTTCGTAGGCGATGCGGATATTCAGCGGCACGGCCAGCATCGCAAGCTTTTGCAGATCCTTTATCAGCGATTGCGGATCGCCGGTCGCGTGCGCCGAGGCCGACGAGCACGCGAGCAGCACTTCCGAGCCGAGCGCACGGCACATCCGCAGCATCGCCTTCGCCACGTCGACCTTGTAGGCGTGCAGGTGGCCCGACAGGCCTTCGAAATCGCGCAGGACCTGGAATCCGGTGACGCGCAAGCCGCTTGCGCGCACCGCCGCGACCGCGGCATCCTCGCCGCCGGGATGTCCGACGAGGTCGGGCGCGGAGAGCATGACCTGGGTGAAGCCCGCGCCGCGGATCGCGCGCAGCTTCGCTTCCAGGGACCCGGTGAGCGTGATCGTATCCATGCCGAAGTTGTCGAGGTTCATGGCTTCAGATGGCTCACGACCAGCTCGAAATTGACCCCGCCGAGATAGACCTGCGTCAGTGCGCCCTTCTGGCTGGGCTGCACGGCCCCGCGGTCCACGAACACGATGCCGCGTTCCTGCAGGGCGCGCGTAGCCGCAGGGACATCGCGTGCGCCAAGGCCGAGGCGCACCAGAGCCTCATCCCAGCGGGCCTCCTCCGATCCGGGAGGCGGCTCGATCAGTTGCAGATAGAACTTGCGGCAGGGGCTTTCGAGCAGCGTGCCTCTGGGCAGGACGCCGAAATACTGGCCCTCCGGCAGCACCGAGAAGCCGAACAGGCTTTGATAGAAATCCCGCCAATCGGCGGTGCGGTCGACGAGAATCGCCTGCACCACGCCGAAGTAGTGCAGGCCGGCGATCGCGGGCGACCGGGGATTGGCGCCCGCCAGCGGCACGAAATCGACGTCGTAAATCGAGAAATCCCGGTGACGGTCGACGAAATAGATAAGGCTGTCGCCCACACCGTGGATTCCGGGGATGTTCAGCTCCATGGCGGAAGCCCGCGTGGGCATTTCCCAGGCGCCGAGATCGAGCGCGTGCCGGTACGCGTAGGCCGCATCGCGCACCCGCAGAGCGATCGCCGCCAGGGCGGGCGTGTTCCCGGGAGCGGACAGGCCGGGCAGGGTATCCGGGTGGGCATTGACGATCAGGTTCATCGAACCCTGGCGGTACAGCAGCACTTCGCGCGAACGGTGCCGCTCGAGTTCATTGAATCCCATTTTCTGGAGCAAGGTGCCGAACTCCTGCGGCTGCGAAGTTGCGTACTCGATGAACTCGATCCCGTCGAGCCCGAGTGGATTGCTCGGCGCAGGGGCGGGCTCATGAACTGTCATGGATTCTCCCGGGACGAAAAATTCGGCTTCAGGGTAGCTATCGAAGGTGCGTCTATTTTCGCGGTCTTTGCCAGGATGTCGGCCTCGACCAGCGCTCTCAATTCCGCCGTCACCTTCGGACTCCCGCCGAACCACTTGCGAAAACCGAAGCCGGCCTGCTGCAGCAGCATTCCCAGACCGTCCACGGTTCGATGGCCGCGTCGGCGCGCCGCGGCGAGCAGCTCGGTTTCCAGCGGCACGTAGATGACGTCGTAGACCACCGCGCCCGCTTTGAGCGGGGCGAGATCGATTGCGAGCGGCGGCTTGCCGGTCATGCCGCATGAGGTGCAGTTCACCAGCACGTCCGCTGCCGGGAGCAGCCGCGGGATCTCGGCTGTTTCGCGCGCCGTGACCCGCGCGCCGAATTGGCGGGCGAGCTCCTGCGCGCGGGCGAGCGTCCGGTTGACCAGGACCACGTCGGCGCCGCGGTTGATCAGGGCATAGACGGCGGAGCGCGCGGCGCCGCCGGCGCCGAAGACGACTGCGCGGCATCCGGGTACATCCCAGCCCGGTGCGCGGTCATCGAGGTTGGAGATGAAGCCGTGCGTGTCGGAGTTCCCGCCCTTCAGCACGCCGCCCTCGAGCCAGATCGTATTGACCGCGCCGATCGCCTGCGCCGCCTCATCCTTGCGCTGGACCAGCTTGAACGCCATTTCCTTGTGAGGCACGGTGACGTTTCCGCCGACATAGCCGTGTGCGGCGAGCCGGGTCACGAATTCCGGAAACGCTTCGGGCGTGAGGTCCTTCAGCTCGTAGGCGCCTGCGATGCCGAGCGTCTTCAGCCAGTAGCCGTGGATCATGGGCGAGCGCGAGTGCGCGACGGGGTGTCCCATCACGCACGCGCGCGAGAGAGGTGATGGCATTGCTTTCAAGTCCTGCGTGGGAAATCCGCAGACGATACTACGAAAGCCAAGCCGACCGCGAGAGAAAGCGTGACGCCCTGATGAAAGATCCCTTGTTCCAAGACTACCTCAGGCGCAGCGCCGAGATGGGTGCGCACCAGCACCAGGAATCCAGGATTCTCAAGTCCACTTCGTTCTCGCCGTTGTAGCCCGCTCCACAGGGGGCTCGCTTGCCTGCCCTCGTCATAGCGAGTACCATCGAATCCCTCGGCGCAAAGAAGCGCCGCCGGCATTCCAGAGCCGGAATTCCAAAAAAGGCCGTATGAGCACAGGGTGGCAGTTGGTGCAGGGTATTGCCGCGCTATTGGGTTCGGTAGCTTTGACCTATTGGATTTTCGTCGCGCCCTCCGGCGCAAGGCGCCAAGCCCGACAAATCGCTCGCGAGCTGCAGGATCCCCGCCAACCGTAAGTTGCCGTAATCCCGGACACGGGAAACGCGTTAACCCCTTGAGTCATTGGTATGCAGCGCGTCCTCGCACACCTTTTGAACTCCTATATATATTTGATGTCAATGAGATAGCTACTTATATTAAAGTTCTTTCGGCGTATCCGCGCAGCGCAGATTGTCCAAGTACATATAGGGGCCTCGCGCGTGGCAGGCGCCTTCTGGAAGCGAGGGCAGCGCGCGGTGCAGACATTGATGGAATTTGAAGTGGGAGGGCCTAGTAATTGAAAACTAAGTCTTTTCACCGCCGTTACGAGACTGTAGTATTACGCGCAAGCTGGGAGCTGCGAAATTAGAAACGGCAGCCTTGGCGTGGAAGGAACCTGTTTTGAAGCCGACTGATATCGGTGCACCCGCGTACTTTCACAAAGTCGTAGATTGCCAATGGGCCTGTCCGGCCCATACTCCCGTTCCCGAATACATACGGTTGATCGCCGCAGGGCGTTACGACGACGCCTATATGGTCAACTGGCACTCCAACGTCTTCCCCGGAATTCTCGGCCGCACCTGCGATCGTCCCTGCGAGCCCGCCTGCAGGCGAGGGCGCGTCGAAGAGAACAATGGTCCAAGCGAGCCCAGTGCGGCGAGCGACCATAAGGGGCCCGAGCCCGTCGCGATCTGCCGCCTGAAGCGCGTCGCCGCCGACAACAAGGGCGACGTCAGGGCGAGGATGCCCAAGCCCGCCGCGAAGAAAAACGGCAAGCGCGTCGCCTGCATCGGCGCCGGGCCCGCGTCGCTCACCGTGGCGCGCGACCTCGCGCCGCTCGGCTATCAGGTCACCGTATTCGATCAGGATCCGCGCGCGGGCGGCATGATCTGGTCGCAGATCCCGCGCTTCCGCCTGCCGATGGAAGTGATCGACGAGGAGGTGGGTTACATCCTCGAACTTGGCGTCGAGTTCAAGGGCGGCACGAAGATCGGCAGCATGAAGAAGCTGCTGTCTGAAAATTACGACGCGATATTCGTCGGCTCGGGCGCACCTCGCGGCCGCGACCTCGATATCCCAGGAAGAAAAGAAGCGGCGAAGAACATCCACATCGGCATCGACTGGCTGTCCTCAGTTTCCTTCGGCCACACCGACAAGATCGGCAAGCGCGTCATCGTTCTGGGCGGCGGCAATACCGCCATGGACTGCTGCCGCTCGTCCAAGCGCCTCGGCGGCGAGGACGTGAAGGTCATCGTGCGCTCCGGCTTCGAGGAAATGAAGGCCTCGCCCTGGGAGAAGGAAGACGCACACCACGAGGGCATTCCCATCCTCAATTATCTCGTGCCGAAAACTTTCGAGCACCAGAACGGCAAGCTCACCGGCATGACCTTCGAGAAGGTCAAGGCCGTCCGCGACGACAAGGGACAGCGCAAGCTCGTCCCGACCGGCGAGCCCGACCAGCGCTTCGAATGCGACGACGTTCTGGTCGCGGTGGGACAGGAAAATGCTTTCCCCTGGATAGAACGGGACAGCGGCATCGAGTTCGACAAGCACGGCATGCCGATCGTCGACAAGGTTACGATGCAGTCGAGTCAGCCGAAGATTTTTTTCGGCGGCGACGCGGCCTTCGGCCCCAAGAACATCATCTGGGCTGTAGCTCATGGACACGATGCCGCGATCTCGGTCGACAAGCTCCTCAACGGCGAGGACATCAGGGAACGCCCGTCGCCCATCGTGAACCTCTCCAGCCAGAAGATGGGCATCCACGAGTGGAGCTACGACAACGCGATTTCGCCCGATGAACGCTACAAGGTTCCCCTGAAGGACCAGAAAATCACGCTGAAGAACATCAAGATCGAAGTCGAGATCGGCTTCGATCCGATGACCGGCTTCAAGGAAGCGCAGCGCTGCCTCAACTGCGACGTGCAGACGGTGTTCGCCGACAAGCTGTGCATCGAGTGCGACGCCTGCGTGGACATCTGCCCGATGGACTGCATCACCTTCACGGAAAACGGCGAGGAAGCCGACCTGCGCACGCGCCTCACCGCGCCGGCGAAGAATCCCACCCAGGACCTCTACGTCTCGGGTCCTCTCAAGACCGGCAAGATCATGGCGAAGGACGAAGACGTCTGCCTGCACTGCGGCCTGTGCGCCGAGCGCTGCCCGACCGGCGCCTGGGACATGCAGAAATTCCTGCTCGACCTGACGCACGCCGGCCACGGCTGCCGCACCCCGCAGAGAAAGGCCGCGTGAAATCGAACATACCCAATATGTCATTCCCGCGTAGGCGGGAATCCAGGGTCGTTGCTCCCGGGAAAAGTCACTGGGTCCCCGCTTTCGCGGGGACGACGGTATGAAACGCATCGAATCCATCAACGCTTTCGTCGTTAAGTTCGCCAACGTGAATGGCTCGGGCTCGGCCTCCGCGAACGAGCTCTTCGCCAAAGCCATCCTGCGCATGGGGGTGCCGGTTTCTCCGCGCAACATCTTCCCTTCGAACATCCAGGGGCTGCCCACCTGGTACGAGGTGCGCGTCTCCGAATCCGGCTGGCTCGGCCGCCGCGGCGGAGTGGACCTGATGGTGGCGATGAACCCGCAGACCTGGGACGCGGACGTGAAGGAAATCGATCCGGGCGGTTATCTCTTCTACGACAACACCAAGCCGCTGCCCAAGTCCAGGTTCCGCGACGACATCAACGTCATCGGGCTGCCGCTCACCGAGATCTGCAACCAGGCCTACACCGACCCGCGCCAGCGCCAGCTGTTCAAGAACATCATCTACGTCGGCGCGCTCTCGGCGCTGCTCGACATGGACGCGGGCGCCATCGCCGAGCTGATCGGCGAGCAGTACAAGGGCAAGGAAGCGCTGCTGAAACCCAACCTGCACGCGCTGCAGCTGGGCCGCACCTACGCGCTCGAGCACCTCGATTGCCCGCTGGGCATCAAGGTGAAGAAAGCCGATAACGTCGGGGAAAAGATCTTCATCGAGGGCAACGCCGCGACGGCGCTGGGCTGCGTCTACGGCGGCGCCACCGTCTGCGCCTGGTACCCGATCACTCCGTCTTCGTCGCTCGCCGAGGCCTTTCAGAAATACTGCTCCAAGCTGCGCGTCGACAAGGACACCGGCAAGAACAAGTTCGCCATCGTCCAGGGCGAGGACGAGCTGGCCTCCGTCGGCATCGCCGTGGGGGCAGGGTGGAACGGCGCGCGCGCCTTTACCGCCACCTCCGGGCCCGGCATTTCGCTGATGCAGGAATTCATCGGCCTCGCGTATTTCGCCGAGATCCCCCTGACCATCATCGACGTGCAGCGCGGCGGGCCTTCGACCGGCATGCCGACGCGCACCCAGCAATCCGACATTCTCGCCTGCGCCTATGCGAGCCACGGCGACACCAAGCACGTGCTGCTTTTCCCCGAGGACCCGCACGAGTGTTTTGAGTTCGCCGCACAGTGCCTAGACCTCGCCGAGCGCCTGCAGACGCCGGTGTTCCTTATGACCGATTTGGACATCGGCATGAACCAGCGCCTGTGCAAGCCGCTCGTATGGGACGACAGCCGCGCTTACGATCGCGGCAAGGTGATGACCGCCGAGATGCTCGATGCCGGCAAGGAATTCGGCCGCTATCTGGACGTGGACGGCGACGGGATTCCGTTCCGCACTTACCCCGGCACGCATCCGTCCAAGGGCGGCTACTTCACGCGCGGCACCTCGAAGAACGCCTACGCGATCTATTCGGAGCAGGGCGCGGACTACAAGGCCAACATGCAGCGTCTGCTGAAGAAGTTCGAAACGGCCAAGACGCTGGTGCCCAAGCCCGTCCTGAATGCCTCGAAGGAGCCGGCGCGTTTCGGCGCGATCTACTACGGCTCGACCAGCCCCGCCATGGCCGAAGCGCTCGACGCGCTCGCGCGGCAGGGGATCTACGTGAACGCCCTGCGCGTGCGCTCCTTCCCGTTCCAGGACGAGATCTTCGACTTCGTCGCCTCGCATTCCAAGGTGTTCGTGATCGAGCAGAACCGCGACGCGCAACTGAAGACGCTGCTGGTGAACGACGCCGGCATCAACCCCGCCAGCCTGATTTCAGTCCTGCACTACGACGGCACGCCGATCACCGCGCGCTTTATCACCAAGGAAATCGCCGAAGTGGTCGCAGCGTTGAACGTGCGGCCTCTCATCAAGAAGGACAAGGCCGCATGAACTCGAGCTCGAGACGCGATATCTATTTCGTCATTCCCGCGCAAGCGGGAATCCAGTGACTTTGAACCCATGACCTACCTCGCGAAACCCAAACTCCATCACCCGACCCTGCCGAAGAACAAGGTCGGCTTCACCCGCCGCGACTACGAGGGCAAGGTCTCGACGCTCTGCGCCGGCTGCGGGCACGACTCGATCTCCGCCGCGCTGATCCAGGCTTTCTGGGAACTGGACATCCTGCCGCATCGGGTCGCCAAGCTCTCGGGCATCGGCTGCTCGTCCAAGACGCCCGACTATTTCCTCGGTAACTCTCACGGCTTCAACACCGTGCACGGCCGGATGCCCTCGGTGCTGACGGGGGCGAACCTCGCCAACCGCGAGCTGATCTATCTTGGCGTCTCCGGCGACGGCGACTCGGCCTCGATCGGTCTGGGTCAGTTCGCCCACGTCATGCGCCGCGGCGTGAACATGACCTACATCCTCGAGAACAACGGCGTGTACGGACTGACCAAGGGCCAGTTTTCGGCGACCGCCGACAAGGGTTCCAAGGCGAAGCGCGGGCAGGTGAACGCGGACGCGCCGGTGGATACCGTATCCCTCGCCCTGATCATGGGCGCGACCTTCGTCGCGCGCAGCTTCTCCGGCGACAAACAGCAGCTCATTCCGCTCGTCAAAGCGGCAATTGCGCATGAGGGAGCAGCCTTTATCGACGTCATTTCCCCTTGCGTCGCGTTCAACAACCACCCGGGCTCGACCAAGAGCTACGACTACGTGCGCGAGCACAACGAAGCGGTCAACCGCCTGGATTTCTGGCCGAGCCGCGACGCGATCAACGTGGAGTACAACGAAGGCGATGTGATCGAAGTGCCGCAGCACGACGGCTCGATCATCCGCCTGCGCAAGACCCATCCCGAGTACGACCCCATCGACCACGTGAAGGCGCTCGAGTACGTCGCTCACCACGCGGCGAAAGGCGAGGTCGTTACCGGTTTGCTCTACCTCGATCCCAAGCCCCAGGACCTCCACGCCCACCTCAATACCGTGGAGACTCCGTTCAATAAGCTCGGCGAGAAGGAGCTTTGTCCGGGGATGGGGACGCTGGAGAAGATCAACACCTCACTGCGGTAGTAGTCTTCTTGGATCACGGCGCTGGCAAGAGGTAAAATTCGGCTCGCGCAGATCATGAGCCAAAGGGAGGTATAGCGCCCTGCGATCGGCAGGCCTTGAGTATACTCAACAGGTCCATGCATTTCGAGCCGAAGTCCCTTTCCCGCACCGGCGAGATTCCCGAGGAGAGCCGCAGGGCACCCGAGCCCGAACGCGGCGACGCGGAAACGCGGATGCGCTCGCCTTTTCTCTCGCGACGTTTCGTAATCGGCTCGCTCGTCGCGTTCGGTATCCTCGTCGCGAACGCCTTCGTGACGTATCGAACGATCGCGAATCTCATCGAGGCCTCGCGGATCTCCGAAAACACGCTGAAGGTCGTCGAAGCCCTCAAGGACGTTCAGAACGGCGTCGCCGATTCGCAGATCGAGCTGCGCGGCTACATCATCAGCGGCGAGCGGGATCGTCTCGAACGGGCTCGTGCGTTCCTGGAGCGCGCCGCGAAGCGCGTCGTAACGCTGCGGGCCTTGTCCGGAGCGATTCCGGATCAGACGCAGCAGATCGAGTTGCTCGGCGTGCGGATCGGCGAGGAGCTCGCCCGGTTCGGCACCCTGATCGAAATCCACCGCCGGAAGGGCGTCGCAGCGACCATCCGAAACATCCTCGCGACGGCGGGCCCGGCGACGATTCACCGCGTCCAGCTTCTCACAGCCGAGCTTCTGGGCGCGGCGGATGCGCGCCTCGCGCGCCGCACCGAGGAATCCAGGCGCGACTCGGATCTCAGCGTCATCACCGCCGCCGTTGCGACGCTGTTCAACCTCGGCTTGCTCGGCCTTCTGATCCTGCTCGCGCGGCGGGAAATCAAGGACCGGCGGCAGGCGGAAGAGGTGGTCAGGTTCACGGCGACGCACGACCCTTTGACGGGCCTGCCCAACCGGTTGCTACTCGCCGAACGGGCCAATCGCGCTCTCGCCGCGGCGAAGAGCGAGGGAGGCGGCGTTGGCCTGCTGTTCATCGATCTCGACCGCTTCAAGAACATCAACGACGCCCTGGGCCACGAGGCGGGCGACCGGCTCCTGCAAAATGTGGCGGGCAGGCTGGCGCGTTGCGTGCGCAGGTCGGACACGATCGCGCGGCAGGGAGGCGACGAATTCGTGGTCCTGATCGAGGCCTTCCTGGGCCGGGCCGACCTCGCCCAGGTGGCGGAAAAGATCCTCGTCGAGGTGGCGAAGCCGATGACGGTGTACGGCAAGGAATTCCAGATTACGGCGAGCATCGGCATCAGCGTCTCTCCGGTCGATGGAGAGGATTTGCGGGTCCTGCTAAAGAACGCGGATATCGCGATGTACCGCGCGAAGCAGCAGGGCAAGAACACCGCCCAGTACTATGCCAGCGGGATGAACCCCGGCTCCGTCGAGCGGCTCGAGCTCGAAGCCGCTCTGCGCCACGCGCTGGAACGCAACGAACTGAGCCTGTATTACCAGCCCAAGGTCGAAGCGCGGTCCGGGCGCGTGACGGGAATCGAGTGTCTGTTGCGCTGGCAGCACCCGACCGTCGGTCTCGTCCTGCCCGATCAGCTCGTCCCGCTCGCGGAGGAGACCGGCTTGATCGTTCCGATCGGACAATGGGCGCTCCGCGCCGCTTGCCTGCAGGCGCAAAAGTGGGCGGGGCAGGGGTTGCCGATGTTCCGGATGGCGGTGAACCTGTCGGCACGGCAATTCATGAGTACCACCTTGCTGGATGACGTCGCGGGCACGATCGCGGAAACGGGGATGGATCCGCGCTTCATCGAGTTCGAGGTGACCGAGAGCGTGATGCTGCCGGATCCGCAGCAGGCGGTGAAGCTGATGCGCGATCTCAAGACGATGGGCGTGCGGCTCACGATCGACGACTTCGGAACCGGCTACTCCTCGCTCGCCTACCTGAAACGTCTGCCGATCGACTGCGTGAAGATCGACGCGTCGTTCATCCGGGGTATTCCGGTGGACGCGAGCGACGTTGCGATCACCGAGACGATCCTCGCCATGGCGGGCAGCCTGGGGCTCAAAGTCGTCGCCGAGGGCGTCGAAACCCGCGACCAGGTGCGATTCCTCGAGCGCAGAGGCTGCGACGAAATGCAGGGCTACTACTTCAGCAAGCCGCTCCCGGCGGAAGAGCTGACGGCCTACCTGGAGGAGCAGGGAGCGCCGCTCGAGGAGAGCGAGCGGCGCGAAGCGTCGGGTCGGCTCAGGATCGTCTCGAGCGGGGACAGGCGGGTCCCCAAATGAATCGGCCGTACCGCGTCTGACCCAAGTCAGCAAGTTGTAAGAAGCGGCGGGCCGATTTCCTCTATCCTGCGCGCGGCGGCGAAGAAATCTTTTGGCCTTGCGCCCCGAGGAGGATGCCATGTGGAATCAGGTCTATAACCCGTTCTCGAGCGAAGTCCTGTCGACCCTGGTGGCGGCGATCCCGGTGGTGACGCTGCTCGTGCTGATCGCCTCGGGCAAGGTCAAGGCGCACATCGCCGCGTCGATTGCGCTGGGGGTGGCGATCCTGATCGCCGTCTACGCCTTCACCATGCCGGCGGGCATGGCGATCCGCGCCGGGATACTCGGCCTCGCGGTCGGCTTCTTCCCCATCGGGTGGATCGTGCTCAACGTCATCTTCCTGTACCGGCTCACGGTCGAGAAAGGCGTCTTCACGACCCTGCAGCAGACCATAGGCGGCGTGACCGCCGACCGGCGCCTGCAACTGCTCCTGATCGCCTTCGCCTTCGGCGCCTTTTTCGAGGGCGCGTCGGGCTTCGGCACGCCGGTCGCGGTGACCGGCGCGATCCTGATCGGCCTCGGCTTCTCGCCGCTCGCGGCCTCGGGGCTTTCGCTGATCGCCAACACCGCGCCGGTGGCCTTCGGCGCGCTCGGCGCGCCGATCGCGGGCCTCGCCTCGGTGACCGGAATCGATCCCTACCTGCTCGGGGCCATGGTCGGCCGGCAGCTGCCGTTCTTCTCCCTGATCGTGCCGTTCTGGCTGATCTGGGTGTTCGCGGGCTGGAAGGGCATGAAGGAGATCTGGCCGGCGATCCTCGTCACCGGCGTCTCCTTCGCGATCCCGCAGTTCCTGATCTCGAACTTCGTCAATCCCTGGATTGTGGACATCGGCGCCTCGCTCATCTCCATGGCCTGCCTCATGGGCTTCCTCAAGATCTGGAAGCCGAAGACCGTGTGGACTTCGCCGAAGCTGCGCAGCCGCGACGACTCGGCCGCGACCATGAGCGCACCCGCCGCGATGCCCAAGGCCAAGCCCACGAGCGCGCAGGTGTGGAAGTGCCTCACGCCGTGGATCATCGTCTGCGCCATCATGCTCGTCTGGGGCACGGGATGGTTCAAGGCGGCGGTGAATCCGATCTTCACCTGGAACTACCACGTGGTAGGGTTGGACAACCTCATCAACAAGGTGCCGCCGGTGGTGGCGAAGCCGACGAAGGAAGGCGCGGTGTTCGCCTTTACCTGGCTGTCGTTCACCGGCACGGGCATGCTGATCGCCGCGATCATCTCGGGATTCGTCATGGGCTTCTCGCCCGGCGCGATGATCCGCTCCTACGGCCGGACCATTTACGTGGTGCGCTACTCGCTCATCACCATCTCGGCGATGCTCGCGATCGGGACGCTGACCCGCTTCTCCGGGCTGGACGCCACGCTCGGCCTCGCCTTCGCCCACTCCGGTTTCCTTTACCCGTTCTTCGGCACGCTGCTCGGATGGCTGGGGGTGGCGCTCACCGGTTCCGACACCGCGTCGAACGTGTTGTTCGGCGGCCTGCAGAAGATCACCGCAGAGCAGCTGAACCTCTCGCCCATCCTTATGAGCGCTGCCAATTCTTCAGGGGGCGTCATGGGGAAAATGATCGACGCGCAGTCGATCGTGGTCGCCTCCACGGCGACCAACTGGTTCGGACACGAGGGCTCGATCCTGCGCTTCGTCTTCTGGCATTCGATCGCGCTCGCCTCCTTGGTGGGCGTGCTGGTGATGCTGCAAGCCTACGTGTTCACCGGCATGATCGTTCGCTGAAACCAAAGAGCGCCGGTTTCCCGCAGGAGCGGGATCGGCTCCTTCACAGGAATTTCGTTTCGAATCGATGCGCCGGCCTTGATGGTCTTCGTGACCGGGGTCTTTTCCGCGATTTCGGCGAGCGCCGCCTTCTGCTCGCCGCCGAGTGCGGCGCTGAAGGAGATCGCCCTGGCGATGCGGTCGGCGCCGGTCGCGAGATCCTTCTCCAGCTCCACGTCGACATGGATGGCTCCCAGTTCCCAGCCCTTGCGCACGGCGACCATGCGCAGGGTGATCGCGGTGCAGGCCGCGAGTGCCGAAAGGAGGAGCTGATAAGGCGCCGGTCCCGTGTCGGTGCCGCCGTGCGAGGCCGCCTCGTCCGCCGTGAGCATGTGACGGCCGACGCGGATGACGCACGCGTCTCCCGCCTGCGAGTCGAGAACGACATGGGCGATTCGAGGCATGGTGGCTCCTTAGGCGCTAGGTATCAAAGGTAAAGCGGCCGCCTCAGCCTCCGACGCCGAGGTAAGTCGCCATGATGTCGTGGTCGTTGCGCAGCTTCTCGCTCGTCCCCTCGAACACCACCGCCCCGTGGTCGATCACGTACACCCGGTCGGCGAGCTGCAGTGCCATTTCGGCGTTCTGTTCGACGAGCAGCATGCTGACGCGCTGGCTCTTCAGCTCGCGGATGGTGTCCATCACGGCGTTGACGACGAGCGGCGCAAGGCCCTGGGAGGGCTCGTCCAGCAGCAAAAGATCGGGTCCGGTCATCAGGGCGCGGGCGATGGCGAGCATCTCCTGCTCCCCGCCCGAGAGCAGCCGCCCCTTGCTCTCCAGCCGCCCGCGCAGGGCGGGAAAGCGCTCGAGCACGGCGTCCATCTGCCAGCGCGATCCTTTGCGCTGCGCGATCGCGAGGTTCTCGCGCGCGCTCAGGTAAGAGAAGATGCCGCGCGTTTCCGGCACGAGGGCGACGCCCATCTGTGAGATCCGGTGGGTCTGGAGGCCGGCGATATCGCAGCCCTTGTAGCGGATTTCGCCGGAGCGCGGCGGCGCAAGGCCGGTGATCGAGCGCAGCGTGGTGGTTTTTCCGGCGCCGTTGCGGCCGAGGAGCGCCACGACCTCGCCTTCGGCGACGCCGAGCGAAAGGCCGCGAAGAATATGGCCGAGCCCGTAGAACGTATCGATGTTTTTTATCTCGAGGATCACGCCGCGACCCCGCCCAGGTAAGCGCGGCGCACTTCGGAGTTCTTCTGGATTTCGGCGGGCGTGCCTTCGGCGATCAGGCTGCCGAAGTGCATCACCGAGATGCGGTCGGAGACGCTCATGATGATGTCCATCTTGTGCTCGATCAGCACGATGGTGTATCGGCCCTTGAGCGTGCGCACCAGCGCCACGAGCTTCTTCGTTTCCTCGGGCGACAGGCCCGCCGCCGGTTCGTCGAGCAGCAGCACGCGCGGCGCCGCGGCGAGCGCGATGGCCAGCTCGAGCTGGCGCTGCTCGCCGTGCGAAATCTCGCGCACCGGCCGCTCCGCCTGCCCGGCGAGCCCGACGTCGGCGAGCGCCGCCAGCGCGCGCTCCTTCACCTCGGGATAGCGGTCGGCGCGCCGCCACGCGAGCCCGCGCCGCGACGGGGCGCGGGCAAAGGCTGCGACCCAGACGTTGTCGAGCAGGGAAAAGGCTGGGAACACGTTGGTGCGCTGGAACGAGCGCGCGAGGCCAAGATGCGGGACGCGGTGCGCCGGCGTTCCGGTGATGTCGCGCCCGTCGAGCACGATCCTCCCCGAGCTCGGGCGCAGAGAGCCGGTGAGCAGGTTGAAGAGCGTGGTCTTGCCCGCGCCGTTCGGCCCGATGACCGAGTGCAGCGTGCCCGCCTCGATCGCGAGGCTCACGCCCGAGACCGCGGCGAGCGCGCCGAAGGATTTGGTCAGCCGGTCTGTCTCGAGGATCGCCATTTGCGTTCCCGCCACGCGGAGAAGCGCGCCCAGGCCTCGACGACGCCGCCGCGGAAAAACAGCACCACGATCACGAAGGCCACGCCGAGCAGCAGCGGCCAGCGCGCCCACAGCGTGCTCACCGACTCCGAGAGCCAGATGAAAACGAAGGAGCCGATCACCGGCCCGTAGAGCGAGCCCGAGCCGCCGATCAGCGTCGCGAAGACGACGTTGCCCGAAGTGACGAAGCCGATCGCCTCGAGCGGCACGATGCCGAAGAGCATCGCGTAGAGCACGCCCGCAAGTCCTGAGAACGCTCCACCGATCACGAAGGCGGCGAGCTTGAAGCGCGCCGTGTCGTAGCCCACGGCCTCGGCGCGGACCTCGTTCTCGCGGATCGCCTGCAGGATCTTTCCCAGGGGCGACTCGACGATGCGCCGCATGACGAGAAGCGCCACGAGGAACAGCACCGACACGAAGACGTAGTAGGCGACGGGATTGCCGAAATCGATGCCGAGAAAGGCCGGCCGCGGGATGCCGGGCATCCCGTCCTCGCCGCCGGTGACGCTGGTCCACTGGTAGGCAACGAAGTAGAAGAGTTGGTTGAGCGCGAAGGTGAGCATGATGAAGTACAGCCCCGAGCGCTGCACGCACAGATAGCCGACGACCGCCGCCGAAAGCGCGCCCACGCCCGCGCCGACAATGAGCGCGAGCAAGGCGTTGAGGCCATGGATCTTCATCAGCCAGCCGGCGACGTAGGCCGCCGAACCGAAAAAGGTGGACTGGCCGAAGGACAGGAGGCCCGTGTAGCCAAGCAGCAGGTTCAGCCCCAGCCCGAAGATGGCGAAAATCCAGATCTCGGAGGCGATGGCGGGGCGCACCAGGAAAGGCAGCAGGACGATCGCCGCGAGGATCGCGATCAGGGCGCGGTTCATCGGATCCCGAACAATCCTTGAGGGCGCACCAGCAGCACCGCCGCCATCACCGCGTAGATAACGACGCTCGAAGCCTCGGTCCAGTGCGCGGCGACGATCGCCTGCGTGACGCCGATCAGCAGGCCCGCTGCGATCGCGCCGAGGAGGTTGCCGAGGCCGCCGAGCGCGACCACGACGAAGGCGATGCCGAGCATGTCCACGCCCATTCCCGGCGAGAGCCCGCGGATCGGCGCGGTGAGCGCGCCGGCGATGCCGGCGAGATAGGCGCCGAGCGCAAAGGCGCCGGTGAACACGCGGTGGATATCGATGCCGAGCAGCGACACCATTTCCTTGTTCTCGATGCCTGCGCGCATGATCGCGCCGTAGCGCGTCTTCTCGAGGAACAGCCAGGTCGCGAGCACGAGGAGGCCGGCCGCGGCCATCACGAACAGACGGTACTTGGGATAGAAGGTGAAGCCCAGGTCCACGCCGCCGCGCAGCACGGGCGGCGGCAGGTGGCTGTAGCCCACCGGCCCCCAGACGAGGATGATCGCCTCGGAGAGGATAAGCGCGAGCCCGAACGTAAAAAGCAGCTGGTAGTCGTGGCCCGCCGCGTAGAGCCGGCGTATTCCCAGGTATTCGATGGCCAGGCCGAGCAGCGCCGCGCCGAGCGGCGCCACGACGAGCGCCAGCCAGAAATTGCCGATAAGGTTGGCGACACTCGCGAGCAGGTAGGCGCCGATGGCAAAGAGCGCGCCGTGCGCGAAGTTGGGGATGTTGAGGACGCCGGTGATCAGCGACAGGCCGAGCCCCATCAGGGCGTACAGCATGCCCGTGGCGATCCCGTTGAGGACCTGCCCGAGAAACGCGCTCAGAGGCTAGCCTCCCTAGAGCCTCCCGGCGTCAGAACGCGCCGATGTCCTTGCAGGCCGCGTATTCCTTCGGCAGCGGCGCGTCTCCGGTGGCGACCACGTCGCCGAAGTCCAGCTCGTGCTTCATCGCGCTCTTCGGCTTGCAGCGCAGGAGGAAGTAGGGGCGCAGCGTCTGGTGCGTGGCGCCGTCGACGCGCATCGGCCCGACGATGTCATTCATCTCCAGGCCTTCGAGCGCTTTCACCACGGCCTGCACGTCGTCCGATCTTGCCTTGTCGAAGCCGGCGAGCAGCATGTGTGTCATCGAGTAGGCGGCCGAGGGCGCGTAGCCCGGCGGCAGCTTGAACTTCTCCTGGTAGTTCTTCACGAAATTCTTCGCCGCCGGCGTGTCGACGGTGTAGTAAAAATTCGTGCCAACCCACAGGTTCTCGCGGATCTCCGGGGCAAGCTGCACCAGCTCCTCGACGCCCGAGGACCAGGTCATGATCAGCGGCACCTTGGGCGTGAGTCCGAAGTTGAAAATCTCGCGCGCACCGGCGACGGCGTCGCCGCCGAAGTTGATCATGGCGACCACGTCGGGCTTGTTCGCCGCCGCCTTCTGCACATAGTTGGAGAACTCGCGCTCGCCGAGCGGGTGCCGGTCGGCGCCGACGAACTCGATGCCGTGGGTCTTGCCGACTTCCTTGACGTACTTTTCCACCGACCAGCCGAAGGCGTAGTCGGCGACCAGCAGGTGCCAGCGTTTCGCCTTCGGGTTCGCCTTCATGAAGTTGTCGACCACGGTCTTCGCCGCGGTATAGGGGCTCGCCGCCCACTGGAACGAATAGCGGTGGCAGCGGCTGCCGGAGATGTCCTCGGTGCCGCCGGAAAACAGATGCACGACTTTCTTGCGCTTGGCGACTTCCGACACGGCGAGCGCGACGCCCGAGGACCAGGGGCCGATGACGAACTTCGCGCCCTCGGCGTCGACCGCCTCCTCGGTGCGGCGCGTGGAGGTGCCGGCCTGTGTGCCGCCGTCACGCGTGATGTACTTGATCGGCCGCCCGAGCACCTGCATGCCGCGCTCCTCGAGCGCCATCTTCATGCCGCGGTCGTTGAGCGGACCGACGTCTGCAAAGGCGCCGGTCTGGTCCCACAGCCCGAGGATCACGACCTCCTTCGGCTGGGCGCGCAGGATGGCGGGAAAGCCGAGGCTCGCGGCCGCGAGCGCTCCGATCTTGAGGGCGTCTCTTCGCTTCTTGGAATGGCTCATGCTCGTCTCCCGGGTCGGTATCGGACAAGCCTAACGGGAAATGACGACAGCCGCCAGCCCGGTACGCGGAGCGGGTTAAACTCCGGCCCATGTCGCGAAGCTCCGGCCGCATCCTCACCACCCACGTCGGCAGCCTGCCGCGTCCCCGGGACCTGCTCGACCTGATGAAGGCCAAGGTGGCGGGCCTTACCTACGATGGGGCGGCCTACGAGACGCGCGTGAAGAGCGCGGTGGCGGAGTGCGTGCGCAAGCAGGTCGAGACGGGAATCGACATCGTCAGCGACGGCGAGCAGTCCAAGCCCGGCTTCTTCACCTATGTGCGCGAGCGGCTCGAAGGCTTCGAGGCGCGCCCGCAACTGAAGCGGCAGATATTTCCAGCCGAGGTCGCGGCCTTTCCGGAGTATTACGAAAAATACTTCAGGGAGGCGATGACGGGCGGGGCGATCGCTCCGGTCGTGCCCCTGGTCTGCACCGCGCCGGTCAACTATTGCGGCGAGGAAGCGCTCGAGCGCGACCTGGCGAATCTCAAGGCCGCGGCGTCCGGGGCGCAGGCCCACGACGCCTTCGTGCCCGCTTTCATGCCCGCAGTGGCGCCGAGCGGCGTCGGAACGAACGAGTACTACCGGACCGAGGAGGAATTCTTCCACGCGGTCGGCCGGGCGCTGCGTACGGAATACCAGATGATCGTCGCTGCGGGATTCCAGTTGCAGGTGGACGACCCGTTTCTCTGCGATATCTTCGCCGATCCCGAGCTGAATGCCGCCCAGCGAAAAAAGCGCGCCGAAATGTACGTCGAGGCGATCAACGGGAGCCTGCGCGGCATTGCGCCGGAGAAGGTGCGCTTCCACACCTGCTACGGGATCAACGAGGGCCCGCGCATCCACGAGGCGGCGCTCTCGGACGTGGTCGAATACATGCTGAAGGTGAACGCCGGCGCGTACAGCTTCGAAGCCGCCAACCCGCGCCACGAGCACGAATATCACCTGTGGGAATCGGTCAAGCTCCCCGAGGGCAAGCTGCTCATGCCGGGGGTGATCACGCATGCGAGCAACATCGTCGAGCATCCGGTGCTGATCGCCGAGCGCCTGGTGCGCTTCGCGAAACGGGTCGGCCGGGAAAACGTCGTGGCGAGCGCCGATTGCGGATTCTCCTCGCAGGCGAGCTACTCGACCGAGGTGCACCCGACGGTGGTGTGGGCGAAATTCGAGGCGATGCGGGAAGGCGCGCGGCTCGCTACGAAGCAGTTATGGGCCTAGGGGAGGGATTCAGAATACCGTTTCCGGTTGTTCGACCGGCGCAAGGTCGTGACTGACCGCAATCCTTTCGTTGTCGCTGCGTACCACCAGGAAATCAACGGTCTCGCCGGCACTGAGGTTTCGCTCCTGATGCGGCACGTACGGAGCGAAGTAGACGACGTCGCCGGGCCCGACCTCGGCGGCGAATTCGAGCCTCTCCCCCCAGCGTATTTCGCTGCGGCCTTTCACGACGTAGACCGCCACTTCATGACGCCCATGGTGATGCGCGCCGGTGTTCGCGCCCGGCTGGAGGGTCACGGTCCCGATCCACGTCTTCTGGCCGCCGGACCCGGCGAAGTCGAACGCGGTCGCGCGTCCTTTCCTCGACGGCTCGCGCATGGTCGCTTGGAGCGACTCGGCGCGCACGACCTTCACGCCGTCGGTTTTCCATCTGGGTTTTTCCGTCATCGTTCGCTCCGTCCTGTGCCGATAGGATAAAACAAGAGAGGATATTCCGCAGTAAGGCGAGTTGCGCGGAAGGACGACGCGCGTCATGATTGCAGGACACAACTCACGGGGGCCCATCATGGCCGCATTCACGACCGCAGTGGTGATCGCGTCGGCAGGCGATCTCAGCATGGCATCCGGCGTACCCATCTCCTTCAGCGTCACCTGGGGCTCGAACATCAGCCCCTTCCGCTGGAGCCGCGTCTGGGCCGGTATCGAACCGGCCAGCGACGAGGACATAGCGCAGAGCGTCACCATCCAGTCGGAAGGATCGGCGTGGAACCTCTCGAGGCCGGCCGCGACGGCGAATCTGGTGACCCTGCGTGGGCAGGGCCAGTCGGGCGCGCCGGTTGTAGCGCGGATCCAGGTGCTGTCTTCGCAAGTTGACACCTTCTAGGGGGGCTGCCATGCACGTCCAGGTCCTGTTCGACGCCAAGGGCAAGGTGCACGCCCTCTTTCACCCCTCAAAGGAAGCCAACGCGCCCCTGCTGGAGTTCCGCCCCGCCCGCGGGCAGCGCGCGGCCTTGCTCGAGGTGCCGGCCGAGCTCAAGGGGCTCAAGCCCCGCGAGCTCCACGCCGCCGTCGCGGTCAAGCTGCAGAAGGAAGGGCCGCGGCTGGTGAAGCGCAAGCGGTGACGGGCGCACGTCACCTCTCTGGCTGAGCGGGCCGCCTAGGGCGAGGCGCGCTTCCACACGTGGCGCTCGCGCGAGGCGAACAAAGGCACCGCCTCGGCAACGTATTTCTTGAAGTGCGCGGTCTGCTGGTGCGCCTCGAAGGCCTTCTCGTCCACGTACACTTCGTAGAGCATCAGTTGCGTCGGGTCCTTCGGATCGACCAGCACGTCGAACTGCTTGCAGCCTGGTTCCTTGCGCGAGGCGATCGCGTTTTCGATCGTCTTGGCGGTGCAGCTTTCGACGTGTTCGGGCTTGAAGCGAAGATTGACCGACAGGACGAACATGGGGCTTCCTTTCCGCTGGCGTTTGGGTGGGAGGAATGATATGCCAAATATGCTCGCGCTTCTTTCGGTGCGCCGGCGCGCGCCGGGCGGCATGGGTGGCTCCGTCTCCGAGAGCCCGACGGAGGGCACTATTCCGGCTTGATGCCGGATTCCTTGATCACCTTCGCCCACTTCGGAATCTCCGACCTGATGGCCGCGGCGAACTCATCGGGCGAGTTGCCGATGACTTCCAGACCAAGCTCGGCGAGCTTGGCGCGCAGGTCGGGTAGCGCAAGCGCCTTGACGGTTTCGAGATGAAGCCTGCGGACGATCGTCGCCGGGGTACCGGCCGGCGCGAGGAACCCGTGCCAATTCGTCGCTTCGAAGCCCGGATAGCCGGACTCGGCGATGGTTGGCAACTCCGGAAACGTCGGCGAGCGCTTCAACGAGGTCACCGCGAGCGCGCGCAGCTTGCCTTCGCGCACCAGGGGCAGGCCCGTCGCCATGGGGATGAACGCCATCGTGACGCGCCCGCCAAGCAGGTCGGGAATCGCCGCGACCACGCCCTTGTAGGGGACCTCCCGGATGTCGATACCTGCCGTGGATTTGAACAAGACCCCGGCGAGGCCGGATGAACTGCCGCTGCCGCCGGAGGCGAACGTGAGTATGCCGGGTTGCGCTCGGGCCAGCGCCAGCAACTCCTGGACGCTCTTCGCCGGCACGGCGTTGTGGACCAGCAGGATGTTCGACGACACGGCAACCTGCGAGATCGGAGCGAAATCCTTCACCGGGTCGAACGGCAGATTCGCGTAAAGGCCCGGGTTGACCGCGAAGCCGCTCGAGGCGAACGCGAGCGTATGGCCATCCGGCACCGCCTTTGCCACGCGCTCTGTTGCGATGATGCCGGAGGCGCCGGTGATGTTTTCGATCACCACCGGCTTTCCCAGCGCCTCGGCGAGTTTGTGGCCGACCAGACGCGCGGCGACGTCCGGCGAGCTGCCGGGCGGGAATCCGACGATCACGCGGACCGGCTTCTCGGGATAAATCGTTTGCGCCGCCAGGCTGCCCGCGATCAGGAGCGCCGACAGGCCGAACATGAGACTCGATAATGGTTTCATTCATTCCTCCGTTATGTCGTTTCAACCTGCCCGATTGCGGGGTCGGGCAGCATCAATAAAGACGCTCGCGCTCGTTCTGCTGAATTTTCGCGCGTACCTGCTCGACACTCATGTCGAGTTTTCCATGCTCCACCAGGAGTTGCGCATGATGGGCAAGATCGGCAATGTCCGGCCAGGACGCCGTGTCCCAAAGCCTCGAGCGGATTACGCACTTCGCGCAGTGAAAAAAGACCTCGTTCACGTGTACGACGATTGCAAACTCCGGAAGCTTTCCGGCGACCGCCATGGGCTCGCGGACCCAGCGATCCCTGACGATCGTCGCCGTCCCGCACATGCGCAGCGTTTCCTGCTTGCCTGGAATCAGGAAGAGCAGGCCGACACGCGGATTTTCAAGGATGTTGCGGAAGGTATCCGCGCGGCGATTGCCCGGACGGTCAGGGATGGCCAGGGTTTTGTCATCCAGCATGCGGACAAACCCCGGCGGATCGCCCTTCGGGGAGATGTCCATGTTGCCTGCTGCGTCGCGGGAAGAGATAAGGAGGAACGGACACTTCCCGATGAAGGCGCGGCAGTGCCGGTCGAGCGCCGGGAGTTGCAGGTGTTTCTTCACCACGCGTTCGGCGGGATTTCCGGTGACGGCCCTGAACTGCGCCTCGGCAGTCACCACCTCGTTGAATTCGACGGTCATCGTTATCGCCCCTCTATCGGATTCTTGTAACGATAGCGATCTGTTGGTATAAAGGGAACCGTGATATTCACGATAACGATATAGGGAATCCCTATGGCGAAAGCCCCGCACTGGGAGAGCCGCATCGGCCGGCGCCTCAAGCTGCGCGATCTTCATATTCTGTCCGCGGTCGTCCAGTGGGGGAGCATGGCCAAGGCCGCCTCGCATCTCGCCATGTCCCAGCCCGCCGTGTCCGAATCGATCGCCAACCTCGAGGACACCCTTCGCGTCCGCCTCCTCGACCGCAGCACTCGCGGGATAGCGCCCACCCTCTACGCACACGCGCTGCTCAAACGCGGCCACGTGGTGTTCGACGAGCTGAGGCAGGGAATAAGGGACCTCGAGTTCCTGGCAAACCCGACGGTCGGGGAAGTCAGGATCTCATGTGGAGATACCCTGGCCGCCGGGTTGTTGCCGGCGGCCATCGACCGGTTGTCGCGCCGTCATCCCCGGATCGTCGTCCGTATGGTCCACGCAAACGCCGAGACACTGGACTTCCGGGAGCTGCGGGAGCGAAGGGTCGACCTGAACCTGGCAAGGGTATCCAGGTCTTTTGCGGAAGACGACCTCGATGTCGAAATCCTCTTCGACGATCCGCATCGCGTGGTGGTGGGAGCGCGGAGCTCGTGGGCGCGCCGTCGCAGGATTACGCTTGCAGCATTGGTGAATGAGCCATGGATCTTCGCATCGAATCAGATGGTCCGCGAACTGATTGCCGAGGCGTTCAAGGCGCGCGGATTGGAGGTTCCGCAGGAGAGAGTCAGCGCGACCTCCATCCTGCTGCGCAACCATCTGCTCGCGACCGGGCGTTTCCTCACGGTGCTTCCCGAGTCCGTGCTGCGCTACAACGCGAAGCAGTGGTCGCTCAAGGCATTGCCGGTCGATCTGGACGTGAAGCTGCGGACCGTTGCGATCGTCACGCTGAAGAATCGAACCCTCAGCCCGGTGGTCGAGCTCTTCGTCGAGCATCTGCGGGCGGTCGCGAAAACGATGTCGGCGCCCGCGGTGAAGCGCCCGCGTCGGGCTGCCCGGTCCTGACCCACCACACCGGCGTCTCCGGGGCCTTACGCTGGATGTCCCCGCCGGAATCTGGCGGGGCATCGCCGGCGGATCAGTTGCCCAGGCCGATCTGCTTCATGAAGTCCTGGTTGTCCCAGAACAGCCACTCGTGATCCATGGTGTCTCCCTTCCAGTGTCCGATGGTGGCCATGCCGAGCGCGAAGCGCTTTCCCGTAGGGGCGATCGTCTTGCCGTTCCCGGCAGGCATCGGGCGGCTGAAGGTGCCGGTCATCACGCCGGTCACCGTGGTCCATGTGCCCGATCCGAAGCGGACCGGGTGAACCTTGATGGTGATGTCGGGCGCGAAGACGAACAGCGCCTTCAGGTCCTCGATGTGCTTGTCGATCCCCTTGGTCTCGTGGCCGTCGGGCCAGGTGACGACGATGTCTTTCGCGTGGCTTTCGTGGAGCCGGTTCCACTTCTGGTTGCTGAAGACGTCGAAGTCGAGCACGTCGAAGACCTTGAGGTTGCGCTCGACCGCGGGCGCCTGGCTCTCGGGAGCGGGAGGAGGGGTGAGAGGATGCTCGGCCGTGGATTGCGCGAGCGCCGGTCCGGCGAGGCCGACCGCTATGAGGGCGGCGACGGCGGTTTGTCTGTTGAACGTGAGCATGGCTGGATCTCCTTGGGGTTGAGCGGGTCCGCGCGGGACTATCCCGCTTGCGACCGTGCGTGCTACCCTACGCTCATGATTACGAATACACCAGTACGCACCTTTAGGTAACTGATGAACGCCATGACCGCGCGACTCCCAGCCGTCTCCAAACCGGGAAAGCCCGCTCCGCGCGCCAAGTCCGGTGGCCGGATGCCAGTCGATCCCTGGAGCGACACCTGCCCGTCGCGGGACGTGATCGGGCTGCTCGCGAGCAAGTGGGTCATGCTGCTGATCCCGCTCCTGCGCCGGGGTCCGCGGCGGAACGGCGACCTGATGCGCGGCATCGCGGGCGTGTCGCAGAAAATGCTCACTCAGACCTTGCGCGATCTCCAGCGCCACGGCCTGGTCGCGCGGCGCGATTTCCTGGAGGTGCCGCCGCGGGTCGAATACGCTCTCACGCCCCTGGGCGACTCGCTCGCGAAGACTATCGCCTCGCTCGATGATTGGGTGATCCGCCACTACTACGATATGGCGAAAGCGCACGGCGAATCGGCCCGGGAGTAGAGTTCATCCTGTGACTCGCTTCGACTACGACCTCTTCGTCATCGGCGCCGGCTCGGGCGGCATTCGCGCGAGCCGCATCTCGCACCACCTCGGCGGCCGGGTGGCGATCGCCGAGAACTACCGCATCGGCGGCACCTGCGTGATCCGCGGCTGCATTCCGAAGAAATTGCTGTCCTATGCCGCGCACTACGCCGAAGACCTGCAGGACGCGCGCGGCTTCGGCTGGTCGATCGAAGGCGCGTCGTTTTCCTGGCCCGCGTTGATCGCGAGCAAGAACCGCGAAATCGCGCGGCTCTCCGCCGGCTATACCGAGGGATTCGCCAGGGTGGGTGTCACCATGATCGAGGGTACGGCGAAGCTCGTCGATGCGCACACCGTGGCGATCGGCGAGCGCCGCGTGACGGTGCAGAACATTCTCATCGCCACCGGCGGCTGGCCTTCGAAGCCCGCCATCCCCGGAATCGAGCACGCGATCACCTCGAACGAGGCCTTTGAGCTTCCCGCGCTTCCGAAGCGCGTGCTGATCGTCGGCGGCGGCCACGTCGCGACGGAGTTCGCCGGAATTTTCAACGGGCTCGGGTCCGAGGTCACGGTTTCCTGCCGCGGCGAGCAGATCCTGCGGGGGTTCGACGACGACGTACGCAACCATCTACATGACGAGATGCGCAAGAAGGGCGTGCGCCTCGTTCTGAACAGCGCGGTGTCGCGTATCGCGCGCCGCCCCGACGTCACGCTGGAAGCAAGCATCACCGGCGTTCCCGGCGGCACGCTCGCCTGCGACGTCGTGATGATTGCGGCCGGCCGCACGCCCAACACCGCGCGTCTCGGCCTGGCGGAGGTGGGCGTCAAGCTGGACGACACGGGTGGGGTGGTGGTGGATCGTTTTTGCCGCAGCAGCGTCGCCAACATTTTCGCGGTAGGCGACGTCACCAACCGCATCGCCCTCACGCCGGTGGCGACCCGCGAAGGAGCGGCCGTGGCACTGACACTCTTCGGCGGAGTGGAAACCCCGGTCGACCACGACGACGTGCCGAGCGCCGTGTTCAGCCAGCCGCCGGTCGGCACCGTCGGCCTCACCGAAGCCAAGGCCGTGGCGAAACTCGGCAAAGTCGACATCTACAAAGCGAGCTTCCGGCCTTTACGTCACACCCTCTCCGGCCGCGACGTCCGCACCTTCATGAAACTCGTCGTCGACGCCGCCACCCAGCGCGTGGTCGGCGCGCACATGGTCGGCACGGACGCGCCGGAAATCATCCAGGGGATTGCCATCGCGGTGAAGGCGGGGCTTACGAAGGCGCAGTTCGATGCGACCGTGGGGATTCATCCGACGGCGGCGGAGGAGTTTGTGACGTTGCGGGAGAAAACCGTCGCGAAGTGATTGGAACAAGAGAACGGACGACGATAGTCGATTCGTGATTCAATTGATACGTGGATTTTAGAAATCCGGCGATAGGCTGATCGACATGACCAAAACTCGCTTGGCTGCATTGCTGGCCGTCCTGATCGCAGGATGCGCCAACGAACAGGTGCTTCTCACTAATGAGAAAGGCGACCGCCGATACTGCAATCTGGTGTATCACGGCGCTTTTAGCAGGATCGCGGCAACGGCAGAGTTCAATAGGTGCCTCAACGAGGCGGGCGCTGCCGGGTTTAAGCGAGAAAACTAGAAGAGAATGGACCTGGGAGTAGACCGACCGGTACCCGCGGTCGTCGCCATCGACTTGCATCGCGGGCACCTCGATCCCGCCGTCGCGACCATGCCGCTCGCGGCGGAACGCGCCGAACGCGTGGTCGCGGCCAACGCGCGCTTTTTCCAGAGCTGCCGCGCCGCCGGCATCCCGATCGTGCACTTGCTCACGCAATACCGCAACGCCGAGGAGATCGCCTCGATGCCGGCGTGGCTCGCACGCTCGCGCAATCCGAATAATCCGCGCAAGAACGTGCTCAAGCACAACCTCGTCGGCATGCCCGGCGTTACCGTCATGCCGCAGGTGCTCGACGCGAAGCGCGACTGGGTCGTCGACACGAAGAAGCGCTACGATTGCTTCATCGGCACTGACCTCGATTTCGTGCTGCGCACGCACGGCATCAACACCGTCTTCATCACCGGCGTGAACACCAACAGCTGCGTGCTCTCGACCGCCTGCGCGGCCTGCTCGCGTGACTATGCCGTAGTGGTGATCGAAGACTGCGTCGACACCATGGACGGATCCGCACTGCATGATGCCGCGCTCGCCTGCATCCGGACCGCCTTCGGCGCCGTGATGCGGTCGGACGAAATTCACAAGCTTCAGGGACTCAACATTTCAGGGCTCTCCGGAAGATTGCGTTGCCCGGGAGTATAGATATGTCAGTCGCGACTATCATTTCAGCCACTTCAACACGCCCAGCGCAGGGAAGCGCTTGTCGAGAACCTGCAGTCCCTGCTTCGCCCGGGCGCGCCATGTCCTCCCGCGGGAAACCAGATCTTTCCAGGCTCGATCGATATCGGACTTGCGAAGTTCCTTCAGGCGCGCAAGTAGCGCCGCGGCTTGTTGCAGGTCTTTGACGGACTTTGTTGCGTAGCTGCCTCCGCGCTCGCCAAAAACGATCAGCTTGTGCAGGGCATAGCGCGCGGGATCCGGCACGTTGACGAGAACCCCCGTATCACCGGAGAAGACGACCGCCTGCCGCACGTCCTCCAGCAGGTACTCCATGAACGCGAGGGGCTGCAGAACCACGCCGAGCCGGGGATGATTGAAGGGTTTATCGCCCTCCCGATGCCGGGTGGTCACAAAGTCCAGACGGAATTCCGGTTCCCGCGGATTGAGATAGGTGGGACCGGCCTTCGCCGTCAAATCCGGCATCGGCAGAAAACCCATGCCAAGCGACTTGATGGCCTCGTCTGCGTCGATTTCGATGCTGGTGGGCAGGGCGATGGAAAGACTCTTGCCGGCGTGAGCGAAGTCGACGTCCTGTGTTCTCCCGGCCTCCGTCCATCGGACGCCCAGCATGTTGCCGAACGCAAGAAAGGCGTGCGTTCCGATCAGAACGCCGCCTGCGCGGAAGAATCCGTATTCGGACAATCTCTGCAGGACGCGAGCGTGCCTCGAAAGGATTTCCGCGCAACCCAGAGCCGCCGCGGACCGGGCGAGGGGGCCGAGCCGCTCGGACGCCGTGGGAAGATTTTTTTGCTGTCGAAGGGCTGAAACTGCCTCGCTATCGGGTCCGACGTAAACTTGCCGCAGCTTTCCGGATGGCTCGGTGTACTGGTAGTACCAATACGTTGCGCCTTTCACCTTCTTCCGGGCGAACGAACCCTTCAGGTCCGCGACCGACCGGTGATGGTCGGCGGAGAGCGTCGCCTCGAGCAACTGCGCGTAGGCGGTCTGTGCGCCCATCGGAAGCTCTGTGTGCGTCGACATGGTTATACTAGGTTATGGAAGGATGCAGTATAACTGGTTATACTAAGAAATCCACTCCGTTAGTATAGTCAATCAGTTCACCCCAGCGAAGGAGCACGCACCATGGCCGGCAAGCAGAAAATCACGACGTTCCTCTGGTTCGACAACAACGCCGAAGAGGCGATGAAACACTACGTCTCGATCTTCAAGAAGTCGAAGATCCTGAGCGTGACGCGCAACGGAAAGGCCGGGCCGGGCCCCGAGGGAACGGTGCTGGTCGGCAGCTTCCGGATCGAAGGCCAGGAGTTCACCGCGCTGAACGGCGGCCCGCAATTCAAATTCACCGAAGCCATCTCCCTGGTCGTGAACTGCGACTCGCAGAAGGAAGTGGACGATCTGTGGGCGAAGCTCTCCAAAGGCGGCGCGCCGGGGCGGTGCGGCTGGCTCAAGGACAAGTTCGGTCTGTCCTGGCAGATCGTTCCGCGCGTCATGATCAAACTCCTGCAGGACAAGGATCCCGCGAAGTCGGGACGCGTGATGCAGGCGATGATGCAGATGACCAAGATCGACATCGCGCGCCTGAAGCAGGCTTATAACAACCGTTGACCGGTCGAAGGATTGCGACTCACGCGGACCGCGCCGGGTTCGCGAGACCCGGACGCTCGGAAGATCTTTCGATATGACCAGCCCGACCCACGCGCCCAAAGCCACCCGCCGCGAATGGATCGGCCTCGCCGTGATCGCCTTGCCGTGCCTGGTCTACGCGATGGACCTCACCGTGCTCAATCTGGCATTGCCGGCCATCAGCACGGCATTGAAACCGTCGAGCTCGCAACTGCTGTGGATCGTGGATGTCTACGGCTTCATGGTCGCCGGCTTCCTCATCACCATGGGCACGCTGGGCGACCGCATCGGCCGCCGCAAGCTGTTGCTGACCGGCGCGGCCGCGTTCGGCATCGCGTCGCTGATTGCGGCATTCTCCGACAGCGCGGGGATGCTGATTGCCATGCGCGCGCTCCTGGGCATCGCCGGGGCGACGCTGGCGCCGTCCACGATGTCCCTCATCCGCAACATGTTCCGCGACGAGCACGAGCGCCAGTTCGCCATCGGCGTGTGGATCGCGAGCTTCTCATTGGGCGGCGCGATCGGCCCGCTGGTGGGCGGGGCCTTGCTGCAATTCTTCTGGTGGGGCTCGGTGTTCCTGGTGTCGCTGCCGGCGATGCTGCTGCTGCTCCTGCTCGGCCCGGCGCTGCTGCCCGAGTACCGCGACCCGAAGGCCGGACGGGTCGACCTTGCGAGCGTCGCGCTGTCGCTCTCAGCCGTGCTCATGACGATCTATGGCCTCAAGCACATTGCGGAGCACGGCATCGGGTGGCTGCCGGTGTCGCTCGTGATCGCGGGGCTCGCCGTCGGCGCCGTGTTCGTGCGCCGTCAGAGCCGGCTCGACTATCCGCTGCTCGAGCTGAAGCTGTTCCGCCGGCCGACCTTCAGTGCGGCCATCGCGGCGTACGGCCTGTCGTGTCTCGCGATGTTCGGCGTGTACATCTTCATCGCGCAGTACCTGCAGCTGGTGCTGGGCCTGTCGCCGCTTCGGGCCGGCTTCGCCACCGTGCCCTGGGCGCTCGCCTTCGTGGCGGGTTCGCTGCTGGCGCCGCGCCTTGCGCGCAAGCTGCCGCCCGTGGCTATCCTGGTGTGGGGGCTGGCGGCAGCGGCGGTGGGCTTCGGCTTGCTCGCTCTGGTCGGCGGCCGCCACGGTCTGGCGATTCTCATCGGCGCCACGGTGATCATGAGCCTGGGCATGGCGCCCGTCTTCACCATCGCCAACGAGATGATCATCACCGCCGCGCCGCCGGAACGTGCGGGCGCGGCCTCGGCCCTCTCGGAGACGGCCTCGGAGTTCAGCGGTGCGCTCGGCATTGCCGTCTTCGGCATCATCGGCACCGTGATCTACCGCCATACCCTCGGCGAATCGATGCCCGCCGCGGCGCCGGCGGACGCGGCCAACGCAGCGATGGCCACGCTCGGCGGGGCTGTGGCGGCGGCTCAGGGCGTCGCGGGCCCGGTCGGCGATGCGCTGCTTGCCGCGTCGCGTGCGGCGTTTGTCGGCGCGCTGCAACTCACCGCGGCCATAGGCGCGGCGGTCATGGCAGTCGCGAGCGTCGTGTCGGCCCGGATTCTTCGATCGCCGGGCTCCTCGGCGCAGCCCCGGTACTCATCCACTCGTTGACGCGAGGAGGCCCTCGATGACGAGCATCGGAGCCGGGGGCTTTTCGTGGCGGCCGGCCCGAAAGCGCATAATGCAGGCGCCAGGGAGGCAAATGAGAGGAGGGGATATGGACGCTTCCCGAATGAGAAGGGCTTTGATTGTTTTCTTTCGCCTGGCCATGGCGTGGACTTTTCTATACGCGGCCTCGCATCAGGTCTTCGATCCCAACTTCAGCGTGGCCGGGTTCCTCAAGGGAACCAAGACATTCCACGACGTGTATGCGCCTTTCACCAGCGCGGCCTGGGCGCCGACACTCACGTTTCTCGTGTCATACGGCCATCTGCTGATCGGCTTGTCGCTGCTGGTCGGACTCTACG